>ULYF01036978.1_pt1 | contig 17122 bp, 12 predicted proteins | sample 1961941 | NCBI WGS metagenome assembly ULYF01 (sample SAMEA4835857, study PRJEB28245) | human gut metagenome | biome: gut microbiome; material: fecal sample | place: Denmark | collected 2008 | reverse complement strand
TTCCTTCTCTGTTCAGGATGGAAGTAGATTCCCTCCATGCTTTTGGGGTTGCTCCGCTGATTTTCTTAAACAGGCGCGTAAAGTAATGAATGTCTCCAATTCCACAGCGAAGAGCAATGTCTTTGATCGGTACATCCGTATTGGCGAGCAGTGTCTGTGCATGTTCAATTCGATAGTGATTGACATAGTCTGTCAGGGATGTTCCCATTTCTTTGGAGAATAAGGTAGACAAATAACTTGCGTTTACACCAAGATCACTTGCCAGCTGATTCAGCGTCAAATCAGCGGAAAGATCTGTCTCCAGATAGGCGACTACTTTTCGGATGAGCGGAGAGTGAATCTGATGCTGGTGCTCTTTGATGATCCGGCAGTATCCAAGGGCAATTGTCTGTTGCGCGCGCAGGCACTGCTGAGTGGAAGTCAGGCTTTCCAGCATGACAACATTGCAGTTGGAGTAGGCATCAATATGGATGGGGTGCACGCCAGCCTGTTCTGCTGCTTTTCGAAGCAGTGTATTTAATGTGATCGTATAATTTTTCATATCTCTTAAATTATTGGTTGTTCTTTGTGGAAGCAGCCAGGTCTCAAATTTAGAAATCAATTCCAGCGTTTGGCTTTCTCTGCCGGAAGCAACGGCATTGATCAGCATATTTTCTGATTCATATCTTTTTTCAATCACATCAATATTCGAAAAGGGATGCTCCTGATCTCGCAGACAATGCTTATAAGCATTATTCCAATGATCAAAAAAGTCAGTATTGGAATAAACGACTTCGCAGGAGTCCCCGTAAAGTTTTTTCCCAAGTTCTAAAAACAAACTTTCAAACAGTGCATAGGACCCTAAAAATGGAAGTCTTTGATAATAGGTTTGGATCGCATCGTGATAAGTCTCTTTTAAAGGCAGACTGGAAAATAACTCTTCAAAGCGTTCCCCCTGCATCTTTTCAAATACAACAGGCCCGCAGTAGAAGACGGTTTTTTCATCCGGAAGCAGCAGGAAGACAAACGTACATTGAAACAGATCCGTGTTAAAATACACTTTTCCTGGTTTTAGCTTCTCTAATAGATCCTGAAAAAACTGGGAAGTGTTCTTTACGCCGAGAATGTGATAACGAAGTCTCTGATCCAGATGCTCCAGATTTTCACAGGGCAGTGTAAACTTGTAAACTGGAAGATAGTTTGTCTCCAGTATTTTTTGTGTGAAATCAATCAATTCTTCGTGTTTCATAGTGTCTCCTTTTCTTATCTGAAAATTGTGCAAAAAACTACAAAAATCATCACTGTTATTTTTTTTAAAATTTACATACAATAATCATACAGCAAATATGTGAAAAAGCCACGAAAATATGCAAAAAAGTAAAAAAACAAAGGAGAATGGAATATGCGCAATGTAATCAATTTGAATGAAAACTGGGCATTTATTCAGCAGAATGCAGGACTGCCAGAGGAGATGCCATCAGACTGGGAACATGTAGATCTTCCTCATACATGGAATGCGGTGGATGGACATGATGGGAACGGAAGTTATGACAGGGGAACTTACTGGGATGCAAAGACATTTGAAACACCAAAACAGCCTTTTGGAAATGGAAAGGTTTACGTGGAAATCCTGGCAGCAGGCCAGCAGGCAACGGTATATGTAAACGGAAAAGAGATGACATATCATGAAGGTGGATATTCTACATTCCGTGTAGATATCACAGATGTGTGCAAAGAAGAAGGGGACAATCTTCTGGTTGTTGCATGCAGCAATGAGCTGAAAGACAGTGTGTATCCACAGTCAGCAGATTTTACATTTTATGGCGGACTTTACAGAGGTGTGAATCTGATCAGTGTTCCGGATGTGCATTTTGATCTGGAGTATTACGGAGGTCCGGGAATCCAGGTGACTCCGCGCCCATGTGAGTGTGGAGGAGCAGAATTTGAGATTGTTTCATACGTAAAAGGAGCAGATGAAAACTTTACTGTTCTGTATTCCATTTGCGATGCAGAAGGAAATGAAGTGGCGAGCGCTTGCCGTCCGGCAGATGAGACAGCAGTGAAGGTATATGTTCCGGATGCGACACTTTGGGAAATTGATGCTCCATACCTGTATACAGTGACCGCAAGACTGCAGAGAAGAAACGAGTCTTATGATGAGATTTCAGCACGTGTTGGAGTACGCAGCTTTTCCTGTGATCCAAACAAAGGGTTCATCATCAATGGTACAGAGACTCCGCTGCGTGGAGTAAGCCGTCATCAGGATATGCTGTATAAAGGAAACGCATTGACAAAAGAAGATCATTATGAGGATGCAAGACTGATCAAAGAACTGGGAGCCAATACCATTCGACTGGCACATTATCAGCATTCCCAGGATTTCTATGATGCTTGTGATGAAATTGGATTTGTTGTCTGGGCAGAAATTCCGTTTATCAGTGTGATGAATCAGGATCCGGATGCACACCAGAACTGCATCAGTCAGCTGAAAGAGCTGATCATTCAGAATTACAATCATCCATCTATCTGCTTCTGGGGAATTTCCAATGAAATCCTGATCGGAGGAATTTCAGAGAAACTGGTAGAAAATCATAAAGAACTCAATGCGCTTGCAAAAGAACTGGATCCAAGCCGTCTGACAACGATCGCGCATGTATCGATGACTCCGATTGAGGGACCGATGCATGGAATCACAGATGTAGAAAGTTACAACCATTATTTTGGATGGTACGGAGGCAAGATGGAAGACAATGGACCATGGATGGACAACTTCCATAAAGTACATCCGGAAATCTGTCTGGGACTTTCTGAATATGGATGTGAAGGGATCATTACTTATCACGGCCCGAATCCGGCATGCAAAGATTACAGTGAAGAGTATCAGGCATTGTATCATGAGCACATGGCAAAGATGCTTGAGGAGCGTCCATGGATCTGGTCCAGTCATGTATGGAATATGTTTGACTTTGGCTGTGCAGCCAGAGACGAAGGCGGTGTAGCGGGAAGAAACAACAAGGGACTGGTGACTCTTGATCGGAAAGTGAAAAAAGACAGTTATTACATCTACCAGGCATACTGGAATAAAAAACCAATGGTACACCTCTGTGGAAAAAGATATGCACAGCGTGCAGGTGAAACAACAGAAATCCGTGTATATTCGAACCAGCCTTCGGTCACACTGTTTTTAAATGGAGAAAAAGTGGAAGAGCTTTCAGCAGAAAAAGTATTTGTATTTACGGTGGCATTGAAAGACGGATTTAATATTCTGACAGCACAGGCAGGAGAGGTCAAAGATACGATGACTCTGGAAAAAGTAGAAAAAGAACCGAAGATTTATGTATTGCCGGAAGTCAATGAACGTGCAGAAGGCGTTGCAAACTGGTTCAGTACAGTTGGAGACATGGATCTGAAAGCTCCGATGGAGTTCCCGGAAGGAATGTACAGTATCAAAGACAGCCTGGAAGAATTGGCAAAATGCCCGGAAGCAATTGAAATTGCAGCCAAAGCGGTGAAACTTACAATGAATATGGTAGTTTCTCCGGGAGAAGGTATGTGGGATATGATGAAAGGTATGTCTTTGGAAAGACTTGGAGAAATGGCAGGTTCTCTGGCACCGGAAGGATTTATCGAAAGTCTGAATGGAAAACTGATCCAGATCAAAAAGGTATGATTAAAAGCTGGTAGTTCATAGGAAAAACAAGGAGAAAATGAAAATGGGGAAAACAAATAATTCCACTGTCCCGGCATTTGGGATGAAGGATAGACTGGGGTATATGTTTGGTGATTTCGGAAACGATTTCACCTTCATATTGTCCTCAATGTTCATGATGAAATTTTATACAGATGTTATGGGCTTATCAGCGGGAGTTGTTGGTATGCTCATGATGGCAGCACGCTTTGTAGACGCGTTTACAGATGTCACGATGGGACAGATCGTGGACCGTTCAAAACCAACCAAAGACGGGAAATTCCGTCCATGGATCAAACGTATGTGCGGGCCTGTGGCAATTGCCAGTTTCCTGATCTATCAGTCAGGACTTGCAGATATGCCGTATGGAGTGAAAGTAGCCTACATGGTTGTGACATATTTGTTATGGGGATCTATTTTCTATACTTCCATTAATATTCCATATGGATCTATGGCGTCTGCAATCTCGCCGGATCCGACAGACAGAGCTTCCTTATCTACATGGCGTTCTGTAGGAGCTTCTCTGGCCAGCCTTGTGATCGGTACAGGAACTCCATTGGTTGCATATGTTACGGTAGATGGCAATCCAGTGCTTTCCGGAAGCCGTATGACGATCATCGCAGGTGTATTTTCTGTACTGGCAGTCATCTCTTATCTGCTTTGCTACAACCTGGTACGTGAACGTGTACCGGTGCCGGCAAATAATCAGAAACTGGATATTGTTGCTCTTGGAAAGAGCCTGATCACAAACCGTGCTCTTCTCGGAATTATTGCGGCAGCACTGCTTCTGCTTCTGGCAATGCTGGGGATGCAGGGAATGTCCGCATATGTATTCCCAAATGTGTATCGAAGTACACAGGCACAGTCGGTTGTAGCATTGTTGAGCAACGTAGCGATCATCGCGATCTGTGCTCCGTTGGCAAGTAAGCTGGCATCAAAATTAGGAAAAAAAGAGTTGGCTACAGTTTCCTGTCTCTTTGGTGCAGCAAGTTATGTGGTTTGTTTGATCCTGCATCCGGAAAATGTATGGGTATATGTTATCTTTTATGTAATGTCTTTCGTTGGACTCGGATTTTTCAATACGATCATCTGGGCAATGATCACAGATGTCATTGATGACGCAGAGGTGAAAAACGGAATTCGAGAAGATGGTACCATTTATGCGGTGTATTCTTTCGCAAGAAAACTCGGTCAGGCATTCTCTTCCGGTATGGTAGGAGGACTGCTGTCACTGGCAGGTTATACGGCAGCGACTGCTTTTGAGCCGGCTGTTACAGAGAGCATCTTTAGAATCTCCTGTATCGTATCGATCGTAGGTTTGACAGCGGTTGCACTTGCTTTGATCTTCATTTATCCACTGAGCAAAAAACGTGTGGAAGAAAATTGTGCAGAATTGGCAAGACGCAGAGAAGAAAAATAAGAAGAAATGAAAATAGAAGCGCTGCAGTTTTTATGATGAAAAAATCATAAAAGCTGCGGCGCTTTTTTCGGGAAGGAGTTCTAAAAATATAAGAAAAATTTAAGAATTGCATTGCGTTTTTTTTAAGCCGTTCCTATTATAGTTTACATAGAGTAAAGGAATACAGGAGGGCAGCATGAACGGTGAAACGATACTTGTAGTGGACGACAATAAGGAAATTGTCTACTCGATCAGTGAATTACTGAAATATGAAGGATATCAGATTGTAAAAGCTTATGATGGGATGGAAGCGCTGAAAGCTCTGGAGACAAACCAGATCGATCTGATCCTGCTGGATGTGATGATGCCGAAACTGAACGGATTATCTGCACTGATGAAATTAAGGGAAAACTACCGTATTCCGGTTATTATTCTGTCAGCGAAGACGGAGGAGAGTGACAAGGTGTCAGGTCTTGTTCTGGGAGCAGATGACTACGTGGAAAAGCCGTATAATCCGGCGGAACTCATTGCCCGTGTGAAAGCACATCTCAGGCGTTATCACGCGTGGGGAGGCGCAGCACCGAAAAACGACAGTGACACACTTGTAAACGGCGGTCTTGTACTTGATAAAAAGCGGCGTCTGATCCTTGTGGAAGGAGAAGAAGTCAGGCTGACGGCTACAGAATATAAGATACTGGAATTGCTGATGGGACATCTGGGGCAGGTGTTTTCAGCAGAACAGATTTATGAAAATGTATGGAAAGAATCGGCAAATTATACGGTGGAAAATACAGTGATGGTGCATATTCGGCATATCCGGGAAAAAATTGAGATTGATACAAAAAAACCAAGATATGTAAAGGTGGTGTGGGGCATTGGCTACAAAATGGAAAAATATAATTGAGACAGGAAAACGTTTGTTAAAGCAACATTGGCAGGTATTAGTAAGTGTCATGTTGGCAGGATGTGGGATTTTTACCTTTTATATTCTGATCGCCTATCGAACCTATTATCCAACAGAAAAAATCCTGTATTTTGGGATACTCGGGAATATTCTGTTAGGAAGCGGGACTGCATATCTGTTAGAAAAGGGACTGAACCGAAAATATCAGAACTGGATTCCAAAAGAAGATGCTTATTATCGGGAATGGAGAGCAGAAATGAAAAAAATGGAGCATCTTCTTCAAGTGATCGGTATTCTGGCATTTGCAGCAGCAGGTATCTTCTTTGTGCTGCAGAGTAAATTTCGAGAGTACTGGAGCTGGTATTACAATTATGCTGCCGGTTATGTGATGCTCTTTACAGCATTGATTCAGTATATGGTGTGGCAGTTTGTGCGCCGACGGTTTGATGAGAAGAGACGAGAAATGTTGATGGGCAAACTGGAGGAAATCAATCAAAAACGGATTGCAGAAGCGCTGGAGAGCGAAAAAAAGAGCCTTGAAAAAGTTTCACGCAGTGACCAGCTTCGAATCGATCTGATTACCAATGTGTCGCATGATCTGAAAACGCCGCTGACTTCTATGGTGGGCTATATTGAACTCATCAAAAAGGAAGAATTGAGCGACCTTGTCAGAGATTATGTGGATGTGCTGTCTGAAAGAGCAGAAAAATTAAAAGAAATGATAAACAGCTTGTTTTCTCTTGCAAAAGCAAGCAGCGGCAATATCGAACTGCATCCGGAAAAGTTTGAACTGAATCGTCTGGTAGAACAGATCTTTGCAGATATGCATGATCATGTGAAAGAGAGTGAGCTGCAGTTTGTAAAACAGTTTACAGAGGAAAATACAGAAATCATTTCTGATAATATGTATTTTTACAGGATCTGCCAGAATCTGATTGAGAATGCGCTGAAGTATTCGGTAAAACATACGAGAGTATTCGTGAAAACTTATCAAAAAGAGTCTTCAAATCATCTGTGTCTGGAGATCACGAACACCGCAGGATATCCAATGGATTTTACAAAGGAAGAGATTATCGAGCGGTTTTTTCGTGGGGATAAGGAGAGGTCCAGTGAGGGAAATGGACTGGGACTTGCAATCGTAAGTACGTATGTAAAAGCGCTTGGCGGAGAGTTTGATATTAAAATCGACTGTGATCAGTTTAAGGCCTGCGTGGAGATACCACGTGAGAGAAGCAAAAGAGAGTTGGAATAAACTTTCCCTGGTAATCGAAGAAGCGTAGTAACAAAAGTGGTTAAATTTTATATATTTTTTAGTCGAATGCCTTGACAAATCCCTTGCATTGTGATTATATGAACATATGAACAGTTATTCATATGTTATATATGGAGGGAAAGGACATGGCAAAAGAAGTATTGACAGAAGAAAGACATAAAAATGATCATCACGAAGACACATGCGGCTGCGGGCACGATCATCACCACGAGGATGCATGCGGCTGCGGACACGATCACCATCACGAGGATGCATGCGGCTGTGGACACGATCATCATCATGAGGAGCACAAAGAGGCAGATCATACCTTTGATCATGCAGAGAAGCAGGTGTATATTCTGGAAAACCTGGGATGTGCACATTGCGCGTCTAAGATGGAAGAAAAGATTCAGGCACTGCCTCAGGTAGAGTTTGCTGCAATTACCTTTGCGACAAAACAACTGCAGGTTGTGACAAATACGGATGCGGAGCTGTTAGAGGAGTTTCAGAAAATCTGTGCATCCATCGAGAGTGAAGTGGTTGTGCGAAAAAGAGACGGAGGATCAACCGGAAAACGGGAGTCTGCAAAAGGCAGATTTTCAGAAAATAAAAAGGACCTGTGGGAGATCGGAATCGGAGCTGTTCTGTTTGTTCTGGGTCTGGCTACACAGGAGATGAATGGATGGATTTCCTTTTTCGCACTGATCATAGGATATCTGATCCTTGGAAAGGATGTTCTCATCACTGCGGCAAAGAATATTGGAAAAGGCCATGTATTTGATGAGAATTTCCTGATGGGAGTTGCTACAATTGCAGCGATCGTAATCGGAGATTACAAAGAAGCAGTGGGTGTAATACTCTTCTATCGTGTAGGGGAATTATTTGAAGATATCGCAGTTGCAAGAAGCAGAAGTCAGATCATGGAGGCAGTTGATCTGCGTCCTGAGGTTGTGAATCTTGTAGAGCAGGATGGAACGATACGGGAGATTCCGGCAGAGGAGGCAAAAGTTGGAGATGTGCTTCTGGTCCGTGCAGGAGACCGGATTCCACTGGAAGGTGTTGTACTGGAGGGGGAGAGCCGTCTGGATACTTCACCGGTAACGGGGGAACCGGTTCCGGTTGCCGTTGTACCGGGCAGCAGTGTGACTTCCGGATGTGTGAATCTTTCCGGTGTGCTGAAAATGCGTGCAGAAAAGGTTTTGGAAGACTCCATGGTTACAAGGATTTTGAATTCGGTAGAAAATGCAGCAGCCAGCAAGCCAAAGATCGACCGTTTTATTACAAGATTTTCAAAAGTATACACACCGGTCGTGGTAGCATTGGCGGTGGCAACAGCAATTATCCCGTCGATCCTGACCGGGGACTGGAACTACTGGATCTACACAGCCATTACCTTCCTGGTAATCAGCTGTCCATGTGCGCTTGTGTTGAGTGTTCCGCTGGCATTTTTCTCAGGAATCGGAGCAGGTTCTAAAAAAGGAATTCTGTTTAAGGGTGGAGTTGCGATCGAGGCACTTCAGAATGTAAAAGCAGTTGTAATGGATAAGACGGGAACGATCACAAAAGGAAATTTTGTCGTACAGGAGATTGTTCCGGCAGGATCATACAGTCAGGATGAACTCCTAAAGACAGCAGCATCCTGTGAAGAAGCATCTTCTCACCCGATCGCAGTCAGTATTATGGCAGCGGCAAACGAGAGAAGACTTTCTGTTGAGCATGCAAAACAGGTAAAAGAAATTTCCGGAAATGGAATTTTAGCAGAACTCTCAGAAGGAACTGTACTTTGTGGAAACAGAAGGCTTTTGGAGCAGAATCAGGTAGATCTGTCTGCATATCAGCCGAAAGCGTATGGAACAGAAGTATTACTGGCAGTAGACGGTGTCTATGCAGGATATCTTGTGATTTCAGATACTGTCAAAGAGGATGCATCGCAGGCAGTGGCAGCCATGAAGCAGCAGAATATCCGGACAGTCATGCTGACCGGAGATGCAAAAGAGAATGCGCAGGCAGTGGCAGAGAAGATCGGAATTGATGAAGTGCATGCAAAGCTTCTGCCTCAGGATAAGGTAACAGAATTACAGAAGATCCGACAGAAACAGGGAAGTGTGATGTTTGTCGGAGACGGAATCAATGATGCGCCGGTTCTGGCAGGCGCAGATGTGGGAGCTGCGATGGGAAGCGGAGCGGATGCAGCGATTGAAGCTGCAGACGTGGTATTTATGACCTCTTCTATGGAAGCAATCCCGCAGTCTTTGAAGATTGCAAGAGCAACGGGAAGAATTGCAAAACAAAATGTTGCATTTGCTCTGGTGATCAAAGCACTGGTCATGGTATTTGGTCTGCTTGGTCTGGCCAATATGTGGATGGCTGTGTTTGCGGATACCGGTGTGGCGGTGATCTGTATTCTGAATGCAATCCGCATTCTGTATAAGAAACTCTAAATCCAAAATCAATGATATTACCGCAGGGCGGCACAGTCGAAAGGCTCTGCCGCTCTGTTTTCTTATAGAAACAGATAAGACGTTGACCCGCACCTGTTTTTTTCGTATAATAAAAGTCAATCGGTGCCTCAAAAACAAGAGCGGGATTACAGGTTTTGGGGGAACCGGAAGGGAGAAAGAATATGAGAAAATTAGAAGTGGAACATTGTGATCTGATACATTCTCATAGTGATACAGTCAGACAGATACAGGAAAAGATTCCGGAAGAGCAGGAGATCAGAGGGCTGGCAGATTTTTTTAAGGTATTTGCGGATGCCACCAGGATCCGGATTCTGTGTGTGCTGTCCTGTTCCGAGATGTGTGTGTGTGATCTGGCGCAGACACTGGATATGACACAGTCGGCGATTTCTCATCAGCTCCGACTGTTGAAACAGATGAAATTGGTAGTCAATCGAAGAGAGGGGAAGACGGTGTTTTATTCACTGGCGGACAGTCATATTAAGACGATCATGAATCAGGGGATGGAACATATCAGGGAATAGATATGAAGAAAGAAGTAAAGCGAAGAGCCATAGAATGTGCGGCGGCTACCGTTTTGTATATTGTTGCGATCGTGGGAAGCTCGTATGCGGAGCTGGAAAGAGAGATGCGTCTGCTGATTTTTCTGCTTCCGTATCTGATCATGGTTTTTGCGACGGTCAGGCTGCTCTGGAACAATCTGAAGAAAAGAAAGTTGTTTGACGAGAATCTGCTGATTTTGCTTGCCACAGCAGGTGCATTTGCAGTTCATCGCTATTCGGAGGCAGTGGGAGCGATGCTGTTTTTCCAGATTGGAAAGCTGCTGGAACTTATTTCCATGAGCAGGACGAGAAAATCTATTGAGAAATTTATGGATATCCGTCCGCAGTATGCCAATTTAAAGATCAGCGGCGGGGAGATGCAGGTACCGCCGGAAGATCTGAATCCGCGGCAGGTTATTATTATCAAGCCGGGGGAGAGGATCCCCGTGGATGCGATCGTGACACAGGGGAGAAGTACGTTAGATACCAAGGCGCTGACAGGAGAATCGGAGCCGAGGCATGTGAAGATCGGCAGTCATATTTACAGCGGAAGTATCAACTTAAGTGGTGTGCTGGAAGCACGGGTATTGAAGGCGTCTGCAGATTCGACAGCATCCAGAATCATTGATATGATATCCAATGCGGACAACAGACGGGCGCAGACAGAGAATTTTGCAGAAAAATTTACCCGGTATTATACACCGCTTGTAACGCTTTTCGGAATCCTGGTGATGATCCTTCCGCCGATGATGTTTGAAGGGGCACAGCAGGGGGCGTGGATCTATCGGGGGCTGATCGTGCTGGTGGCAGCGTGTCCGTGCGGACTTCTGGTATCCGTGCCGCTGGCATTCTTAGGCGGGATCGGAGCAGCTTCCAGACAGGGTGTCCTCATCAAGGGAAGCAATTTTCTGGAAGCATTATCAAAGGCAGAGACTTTTGTATTTGATAAGACCGGTACTCTGACAGAGGGAGTATTCCGGGTAAAAGAAGTGTGTCCGAAGTCGATGACTTCGGAGGAACTTCTGGAACTGACAGCATATGGGGAAGCATACTCCAGTCATCCGATCTCCGGATCTTTAAGGGAGGCTTACGACAGACCGATCGACAAAGCAAGGATCGGGGCAGTCAAAGAATTTCCGGGATTTGGTCTTGAGGCTGTTGTGGACGGAAAACAACTGGAGATTGGAAATTCCAAGTTTATGAACCAGCAGGGATATTTTTATCAACGGGTGGCTGATATCGGAACAGCAGTTCACGTAGCTGTGGACGGAGAGTATGCGGGCTATATCCTGATCACGGATGTGGTAAGAAAAGAGGCCGGCAGACTTCTGAAATGGCTGAAAAAACAACAGATCGAAGCGGTGATGATCACCGGAGATAATGAACGGATGGCAGAAGATGTGGCCCGGCAGTTAAAGCTGGATTATGTATATGCAGGCCTGATGCCGGAGGAAAAGGTAGAGCAGGTCAGAGAATTTATGGAAAGCCATATGGAGGATGAGAAGCTGGCGTTTGTAGGGGATGGAATCAACGACGCGCCGGTTCTTGCACATGCGGATATCGGGATTGCCATGGGGGGCCTGGGCTCGGATGCAGCTCTGGAGGCAGCGGATATCATTTTGATGGAGGATGATCTTTCCAGGATCGTGAATGCGATCCGGATTTCCAGAGGAACGATTCGTGCGGTGAAGCAGAATCTGATCTTTGCCATTGGGATGAAAGTTCTTCTTCTGGTGCTGGCATCCTTTGGCTATGTAACAATGAAAAACGCAATTTTAGCGGATATGGCAGTGATGATGATCAACTTATTGAATTCATTCTGGGTGCTGAAATATCCGGAATAAGGGGTGTACAACATGAAAAGAGCAACATTGCTTGCATTGGCAGTATCTGCCTGTCTTTTGACAGGATGTACCAATGCACTCAAAGACGGAACAGGGTATCTGGAAGACGGAAATTATAAAGAAGCAGTGACCGCATTTCAGAAAGCGGTGGACGAAGGCAAGAAGACGGCGGAGGCATACCGCGGTCTGGGAATGGCATATTATGAGCTGGAGGATTATGAATCTGCAAAAGATGCATTTGAGAAAGCAATTTCAGCAGGCGGAGGAAAGAATCAGGCCATTTATAATTTCCTCGGAATCTGCGGGATGAAGCTGAATGATTACAATTATGCACTGGAGCAGTTTAATCAGGGAATCAGCCTGTCTCAGAACAGCGGTACGTCCATGGAAGATGCAGAAAGTTTCAGCGAAGTGCTTCAGGAGATGCTGTTCAATCAGATCGTATGTTATGAAAAGCTGGGTGACTGGGAGAATGCAAAAACCAAGATCGCAGAGTATATACAGGTCTATCCGGACGATGCAGATGCCCAGAGAGAAGCAAAATTTCTGGAGACCAGATAAAGAATACAAGGGAAGAAGAGGATACGCTGACTGCGGAGAAGATTCTGCGGTCAGCGTCCTTTATTCCGGGGATGAGAAAGGAGAGCGTATGCCGGGATATCAGATTACCGAGTATTGTCATCGGATGATAAGGGAGCATATCAAAGAAGGAGACTGCTGTGTGGACGCAACGGCCGGCAATGGAAATGATACAGAATTTCTCTGTCGTCTGACAGGGGCAGACGGAAAGGTCTACGCATTCGATATTCAAAAAGCAGCAGTAGAACACACCAGAAAGCGTCTGGAAGAGGCGGGACTCTCAGAGCGTGCCAAGGTGATTCTGGATGGGCATGAGCATATGGAGAACTATGTCCGGGAAACCGTGTCAGCGATCACCTTTAATTTCGGTTATCTGCCGGGCGGTGATCATCAGATCGCGACACAGGCTGATACAAGCATTCAGGCAATTGAGGCAGGGCTTCGCCTGCTGAAAAAAGGCGGGATCATGAGCCTTTGTATCTATAGTGGAGGAGACAGTGGATTCGCAGAGAAAGAGGCACTGTTGTCTTATCTTGAGACACTGGATTCCAGAACATTTTTAGTGATTGTAAGTACTTATTATAACCGCCAAAATCATCCTCCGATTCCGGCGTTTGTGATCCGGATCAAAGAAGAAAGGGGAGAATAAATGGGATTTTCAATGGATGTGGGAGTTCCTGTAGTGACCGTGTTTTTACAGGGGCTTTTAAGTTTTTTTTCACCGTGTGTCCTTCCGCTTGTGCCGCTTTATCTGGGATATCTCTCAGGAGGCGCAGAGCAGGGAGAACTGTACGGAAAACGGGGGCGGCTGTTTGTCAATACGATTTGTTTTGTGATAGGGATCAGCTCCGCATTTTTTATGATGGGACTTGGTGTGTCGGCAGCCGGAAGTTTTCTTAACAAGAATCAGGCAATGGTATCGAGGATCGGCGGGATTCTGGTGATTTTATTCGGTTTGTACCAGCTTGGGATTTTTGGAAAATCAAAGCTTCTGGGTACAGAGCACCGTTTCTGGTTAAAGCTCGACAAGTTGAAGATGTCACCGGTTGTGGCGCTTGTGTTTGGATTTACCTTTAGCTTTGCCTGGACGCCGTGCGTGGGACCGGCTCTTGCGAGTGTGCTTTTGATGGCGGGAAGTGCAGGAACAAAGCTGACAGGATTCCTTTTGATCGGTGTGTATACACTTGGATTTATCCTGCCGTTTCTTGCAGTGGGACTGTTCACGGCAAAAGTGCTCGGGTTTTTCAAAAAGTACAATCATGTTGTCAAGTATACGGTGAAGATCGGAGGAATCCTGATGATCTTTATGGGACTTCTGATGTTTACAGGCAAGATGAACGCGATCACCGGATATTTATCGGGAACAGCAGGAACACAGACTTCCTCAAAAGAGACAACGAAAAAGGAAATAAAAGAAGAAAAGCAGGATACGTACCCGGCCACAGATTTTGTGCTGCAGGATCAGTATGGAAAGGAGCACAGTCTGGCAGACTATAAGGGAAAGACGATCTTTTTGAATTTCTGGGCAACCTGGTGTGGTCCGTGCAGAAATGAGATGCCGGAGATTCAGAAGATTTATGAAGAAACACAGCAGGAAGAAGACAGTGATCTGGTGATCCTGGGAATTGCCGCGCCGGGATTCGGACAGGAAGGAAGCCAGGAGGAGATCGAGGCATTTCTTGAGGAAAACGGATACACCTATCCGGTGCTGATGGATACGACAGGAGAGGTATTTATGCAGTATGGAATCAGCGCTTACCCGACAACTTTTATGGTAGACAAAGACGGAAATCTGTTCGGATATGTGCAGGGGCAGTTAAACGAAGATATGATGCGCAGCATTATCCGGCAGACGATAGAAGGCAAGAGAGAGTAGGAGAAAAGCAATGGCGTTATATGAAATGGAAGATGCGAAAGAACGCGTCATTTTAGTAGGCGTTCAGGAAAATGATGCGGAGCCGGAGGAAGAATCCCTGGATGAGCTGGCAGAACTGGCACGCACGGCCGGTGCAGAGGTAGCCGGCCGTCTGATCCAGAAACGAGAGGCGATGCATCCGGTGACGTATATCGGGAAAGGAAAGATCCTGGAGCTGAAGGAACTTTTGTGGGAGACAGACGCTACGGGAATCATCTGTGACGATGAACTGACTTCCGTGCAGCTGAATCATCTGGAGGAAGAGCTGGAATGTAAGATCGTGGATCGGACACTTCTGATCCTGGATATTTTTGCAGGAAGGGCAGTCAGCAGAGAAGGTAAGATCCAGGTGGAACTGGCACAGTTAAAATACCGTGCGGCGAGACTTGTCGGACTTCGAAATTCTCTTTCCCGTCTGGGAGGCGGAATCGGAACAAGAGGACCGGGAGAGAAAAAACTGGAGATGGACCGCCGTTTGATCCGGGAGAGGATCAGCCGCCTGAAAAAAGAACTCCGGGAAGTGGAAGAACACAGAGAGAGGCTTCGTACTCAGAGAAAACGCTCCAATCTGAAGGTGGCGGCGCTGGTGGGATATACGTCAGCAGGAAAGAGCAGCCTGGAAAATGCGCTCACCGGAGCAGGTGTTTTAGAGGATGCGATGCTGTTTTCCACGCTGGATACGACGACACGTTCTCTGAGACTGGCAGATACACAGGAAATCCTGCTCAGTGATACGGTCGGATTTATCCGGAAACTTCCGCATCATCTGGTAGAGGCATTTAAGAGCACACTGGAAGAAGCGAAATACGCGGATATCATCATCCATGTGGTCGATGCTTCCAATCCGCATCAGGATACCCAGATGTTTGTTGTCTATGAGACACTGCGTCAGCTCGGTGCGGAGGGAAAACCGGTCATTACCGTATTCAACAAACAGGATAAACTGGAAACACCGGGATATTTCCGGGATTTTCATGCAGAGTACTCAATCCCGGTTTCCGCAAAGACAGGGCAGGGGCTGGAAGAATTAAAAGAAGCGCTGCTTGAGATTCTGCGAAGAGATCAGGTATATATCGAGCGATTGTATTCCTTCGCAGAAGCGGGAAAGATCCAGCTGATCCGCACCCAGGGACAGCTGCTGTCAGAGGAATATGTACCGGATGGCATTGAAGTGAAGGCATATGTGCCGAAAGAAATCTGGGGAAAAGTGTAAAACTTTTCCCTATCCCCACACTTCCTGAGCAATCTCTTTCACCAGTGCAAGCTTCGCCCACTGTTCTTCTTCCGTCAGTTTATTGCCAATCTCACAGGATGCGAATCCACACTGCGGACTTAAGTAAAGCCGGTCCAGAGGAATATATTTTGCAGCTTTTGCAATTCTTTTCTTTATCACTTCTTTTTCTTCTAAAATCGGTGACTTGCTGGTCACAAGACCAAGTACGACTTTTTTATCATGGGAAACAAAGCGGAGTGGTTCAAATCCTCCGGAGCGTTCATCATCAAATTCCAGATAATAGGCAGATACATTTTCATTGGCAAAAAGAAACGGCGCGATCGGTTCATATCCGCCGGAGGATGCCCAGGTGGAATGATAATTTCCGCGGCATACATGGGTTGTGATCACAAGATCTTCAGGTGCATTTTCCAGAGCGAGGTTATTCAGCCGCAGATATTTTTCAGCTTCTTCTTCCAGACTGACGGAATCTTTTTGTCTTGCCTCCCAGTAATTTTTGTCGCAGAACATTCCCCATGTACAGTCATCAAACTGGATATTTCTGCATCCTGCATCGTAGAGATCCCGGATGACAGTCCGGTATGCCTGTGCAATGTCCTGAATCAGTTCTTCCAGATCTGGATATACGGCCAGAGTCTGTGTTCCATTGTCTTCCCGGAAGAGTTCTGCAAGAAGCTGGGCAGGTGCGGGAATGGTCTGTCTTGCAATGGTGTGCTCATCCTCAAACTGTTTGACAAATTTGAAATGTTCCACAAAAGGATGCTGTTCTCCGCTGATTTTTCCTGTCACGCGGACAGATCCGTGAGTGGTTTCTTCCCCGTGGAAGAAATAGCCGTGATCCAGTTCAATGTGTTCGATTCCCTCAAGTCCCCACATAAAATCCAGATGCCAGTAGCTTCTGCGGAATTCTCCGTCTGTGATGACAGGGTATCCGGCAGCCTTCTGCTTTTTGATCAGATCTGTAATTGCTTCATTTTCAATGGATTCTAGCTCAGCCTTTGTGATCTGTCCGGCTTCAAAATCAGCTCTTGCCTGTTTTAAGTGTGCAGGTCTTAAAAAACTTCCAACATAATCAAAACGAAACGGTGCGTTAAAATTTCCCATAGTAATTCTCCTGTTCTGTAAATTCGTGATTCTATGGGATTTATTGTAGAAGAGGAGAGGTGTTTTGTAAAATACTGAAAATAAATAGCTTGCTATAGAAGCAAACTATAGCAAGCCCGTTGCATTTTATGAAAATAGTGTTTTATAAATAAGGGGTTCCGGGAACTTCCGGGTAGCTTCCCATAGAGATCAGAAGCTGAAGTCCTACTTCTCTTGCGGTAAG
>ULYF01032690.1_pt1 | contig 17224 bp, 6 predicted proteins | sample 1961941 | NCBI WGS metagenome assembly ULYF01 (sample SAMEA4835857, study PRJEB28245) | human gut metagenome | biome: gut microbiome; material: fecal sample | place: Denmark | collected 2008 | reverse complement strand
AAGTTTGCGTATCTCTCTGGTGGCCGAACCGGCAGAAGCCGGATACTTCAATTGTGAGAAGGAAATGGCGGTAACCGAAGGGGAATCTTATTATTTATATGCTTATTCCAGAGGTGATTATCGTTTTGTAGCATGGGAACAAGACGGTAAGGTCATTTCTATTTCCCCCGGCTTTAATTATCTTATGGGGAGTACGGATGTTACTTTGAAGGCTCGCTTTGTGTATAGTCCTCCCAATCCTCCCGAACCGGTTATCCGGCATCAGCTCTTTTTAGAGTCCGATCCGGTAGGGGCCGGCAGTTTTAATTGGAGTAGCGGCAGCACATTTGCAGAAGGCGAACAGCTGTATTTACGAGCATATGGAAATAATGGATATAAGTTGGCTTATTGGTATCGTATAGAAGGCGCCGATACGTTGAAGCTCTCCACTAATGCGTCTTTGGATTTCACGATGGGGAAGGAAGATGTGGCCTTGAAAGCGAAATTCGTGTTCGATCCTTACAATCCCGGTGAACCCAGTACGCCGGATGAAAAGTATTATTATATTCAAGGGTATTCTACTTCTGTAGAGCAGGGCGGCACGGTCGATTTTCCGGTTTATCTGGTTAATTCGGGAAATGTCTCCGGCTTGGCCTTTGATCTCATACCGGATAATAACATTGTGATCGATAAAGAAAAGGTGACGTTAGGTAACCGTTGCAATACACATACATTGCAGATCACAGAGAATGAAGAGGGGAACTCTTGGCACTTTGTCATTTCCGGTGAACAGAACATACAAGGAACTTCGGGAGCAATACTGAATATTCCTTTGACGGTTTCTTCGGAAGTGAAGCCCGGATATTACAATATACAGTTTGCCAATGCTGTCGTAAAGTTACCGAATGGCATTGAAAAAGTGCTTACTACCTATGACGCCGAACTGTATGTGAACTTGGCATCCAAAAAAATGGGAGCGGAGGATTATGCCGCCTTGTGCGACATGTATAATGAAATGAAAGGAACAAATTGGTCTGTCTCTTGGGATATTAGCAGTGATATGATTGATGGAAGCAATTGGCGAGGGGTGACTTTTACAGATAATCATGTATCTGCTATTGAGCTGAGTGCCTGTAGAGTAAGTGGGTCTATTCCTTCTTCTGTATTGGCGTTGCCTACATTGGAAAAACTTAATTTAAGTAGTAATGCTTTAGATTGGAATGTAAAAGAGTTGGCTGAAATCCTTGCCAAGCATTCCATCCGGCCAATCTTGTCTGAACTTATATTGAACGGCAATCAGCTTAAAGGAGATGTTTCTGTCTTGGCTAATGCCTTTCCTGCTTTGAAAACGTTGAAATTGCAGAATAATTGTTTCTCTGAACTTTCAGCCCCTCTGTCGGATGAAATTGAAAACTTGAATATACGTTATCAGCAGGTACCGGTAGAAGAAATCCCTGAAATACGGTTAGCCGTAAAGACGAATTTATATTTGCCGACTATTTTCACGTATTCTCATTCTACGAAGAGCTATAAACCTGTCTCCTCCTTAGGTCTTTCTTTAAATCAATCGGGGGTTACCACTACTGCCACTCTGTACAACAAAACCGAATATTATGAAATGAGTTGGTCGGATTGGAGAGCGGCATCCGGAAGTCAATTCTTATTAGAATCTCGTAATAATGATGCGACTGGAAGTACTCTTCCGGTGATTGTGTTTTTCGATAAGGGAGATGTAAATGCGGATTCGGCAATTGATGTATTAGATGTGCAGGGCACGTTGAACTACATTGTGAACGGTAGCTCTTACTTGTTTGTATATGCGGCTGCGGATGTTTATGAAGATTCAAAACTTACTGTTCAGGATATAGTGTTGCTTGTCGATCTTGTGTTAGGGACTCCTGTGCTTGAAACGGCTTCTGTGGTTGCGATGTCGTCATTTGCCCGCTCGCAGATGCTTTCTTCTGTGCGCATCTGCATAGAAGATGGAAAACTGGTGATGTATAGTGACGGTGAGGTTGCCGCGGCCGACATTGTGTTGAGTGGTTGCCGCCCGTCTCAGTTGCGTATGTTACTGAATGTAAGTCAGTACCAAACGGCGATGAAAGAGAAAGACGATGCAGTGCGCCTTATTGTTTACTCTATAGCGGGAGAGACGATACCGGCAGGGCGTACGGTTCTTGCCGAACTCTCGTCGCAAGAGGCGGCTGTAGCCTATGCCGATCTGGCCGATAAGGATGCTCGACGTATCTCTGCAGTAGTTTCTCCGACGAGTGTTCATGCGGATATTTCTGAAAAGGTTTCAATCTACAATGTTAATAATCATGTTTGTGTGACATTGCCGCTCGGCGTAGAACGTATGACGGTTGATGCGATTGGCATGGACGGTTGTCCGGTTGGCAAGAAGGTCTTTGAAACTCCTGCCGCAGGCGCTTTGCAGGTAATGTCGGATTTTGTTCCCGGTATTTATCTGATAAGGTTACAGTTGGAGACAAGCGAGGGGATAACGTATAAGAGTCAAAAAGTAGTCATTTCAAAATAAGATGAATTATGAAGTGTAAAATGGTTTTCATGCTGCTGTGGGGGATGTTGCTCTCCTCCTTGTCGATGGGAGCACAGCAGGTGACAAATAAATTATATATACCGGAAGTGGAATGCGGACGAGGGAAAACGATTAATGTGGCTGTGGCATTGAATAATGACAGCGAAATTGTTGCTTTACAGTTTAAGTTACGGCGTCCTGATTATAGTACGTTGGTCCGTGATTCTTGGGAACTGACGGATCGGAAATCGGATCATGTATTGTCTGTGAGCGGATCGGGTAAGGAATATTTGTTTGTAATCTATTCTCCGACAAATTCTCCTTTGAGAGGAAATTCCGGAAATATTATAAATTTCTCAATGAAAGTTCCGGAAAGTTGGGAGGTTGGAAGCAGGTATCCTTTCACAATGACAGAACCTATTTTAAGTATTCGTAACGGGGATAATGTGCTGACTTCTTCTGATCCGGGAGCATTATTAGTGATTGAAGATCCGCGTCCGGACGTAGCAGTCTCTGCGGTAAAAGTAGACAAGACATCTTACACTCCCGGCGATAAGATTTCGGTTTCTTGGTTGGTAATCAATGAAGGAGACAAGGAAACGGGTGATGGTTGGAGTGAGCAGGTCTCTTTGGTGGCTGATAATGGCGAAGAGGTTTATTTAGGCAAAGTATATTATGAGTCTGTCTTAGGGATTGGTGGAAGCGTGAGTCGGCAGGCTGAGTTTGCTCTTTCGGAACCATTGGGCATTGAAGGATCGGTGAAAGCTAAAGTCAAGTTGATTCCCGGAGCAAATTTAGGGGAGTTAGCCGCTGCAATAGGTAACAATACGGCTCAGTCGGAAACTGTCTGCGATATTACTAAGAAATTACGGGTAGAATTACCGTCGGCAGCTATTGAGGAAAATAATACTTCATTAATTCGCTGTAAACTATATCGGAGTGGCAGTTGGGCGAATGAACAGGTTTTCAGTCTTCGTGCGGATAAGCCGGAACGTTTGAATGTACCGGAATCGGTAACGATACCGGCAGGGCAGTCCGGTGGGACTTTTTATATTCGTGCAATAGATAATGAAGTGCTGGATGTGGATTCGATTGTAACGATAACAATTGCAGGAAACGGATATGAAGCTATAACGGGAGAAGTTGGCATTTTAGACAATGAACTACCGGCTTTGACCCTAACAACATCTAAAACAGAACTTACAGAAGGCGAAAGTTTTACGTTAACTGTTGAGCGGGAATTAGTGAAGGATACTCCTTTAACGGTATATCTTACCTGTGACCATCAGTCACGTTTTTCATTTCTTAACCAAATTGTAATTCCGGCTGGAGAGAAGAGTGTATCGGTGAGTGTAAAAGCAATAGATGATGATTTGCCGGATGTGACTATCTCGGCAGAGTTTGTGGTTACGGCTGCCCGGCATATAAACAGCAAATGCCTGGTACTTCTCAATGATAACGATTTGCCGGAGCTCTCACTGACTATTACTCCGGAAACAGTAAGTGAAGCAGCCGGTCCTTTGGCGGTAATGGCGGTTCTTCGGCGTTTAAGCCATACAGACAATACAATAACAGTGAAACTATCGGACAGTTCGGATGGACGTATTTATTACTCGTCTTCCACATTGACTTTAGCATCCGGAGTAACGGAAGCGGCTTTTACAATTGGTGTGGTTGATAATTCTTTGGTAGAGGAAGAACAAGTGATTGATATAACCGCAGCTATTTACCTGTCTTCTTGTAATTGTTCGGCTACGGGTACAACAGGTGGTGCAGTTCATGCAACATTGAAGCTGCTTGATGATGATGGGCCGACTTTGAAAATATCTTCATCGCAAGCTATGTTGCCGGAGGGTAAAGAGCATGCTGCAGTTTTAACAGTCACTCGTAATACTTCTACAGAACAGGCGTTAACGATTAAATTATCCAGCGATCATGATGAGGAGCTGATATACGAATCGTCTGTAATTATTCCGGCCGGCCAACGCTCTGTCGACATTCCGGTTTCAGTGAAGGCAAATGAAGTGACCGAAGGGAATCGAACAGTGAGTTTTACTGTTGCAGCAGACGGATTTACTCAAGGGACCTGCTGGGTGATGGTCACAGATCAGACTTTACCGGATGCGGTAGTCAGTATGTCGGATTTGTCTGTTTCTGAGATCGAGATGGGGGAGAAAATTGATATTTCTGTGGAAGTAATGAATACAGGTGTTGTTCCTTTGCCCTATCCATTAATCGTAAATCTGTATTTAGATAATGCCTCCACGCTATTAGGGAGCTTTCGTACAACAAAAAAGATAGCTGTTGGAGAGAGTGAAGTTCTGAGTACGACTGTCACTCTACCGGAGATAATAGGAGAACATGTTATTTATGCAGTAGCCAATGAAGATCATTTAATAACCGAGTTGCTTTCTTTAAATAATACCTCAGAGAAAAAAACAATAAAATTATTGCCTCGGTATACTGTATCTGCAGCAGTGGATAAACAACTGTATAATCAAGGAGAGTCTGTTTCGATAACGGGTACGGTATCTGGCAAGCAGGTAGCGAATGTTCCAGTTGAAGTTTATTTGATTAATTCTAATATCCGTCAGACGCTTTCTGCTGTGACAGATGAGAAAGGAAAATATCAGGTAACATTTAAGCCGTATGCTCTTCAATCCGGTCATTTTATTGTGGGAGCATGTTATCCTGGAGAAAAATTATCGATCGAACAGACCACTTTTGATATTTATGGACTGAAACGAGTCTCTTCAAACTATCTAAAATGTGAGATAACCGAAGGAGAAACATTTGACGGAGAGGTTTCAATCACAAATCCGGGTGTCTTGACCTTGAATAACTTGACGGTTGATGTACTTTCAGCACCGGAAAACTGCACTGTCTCTTTTTCTAAGCAAGACAGGATATGTGGAGATGAGACCGTTTCTTTGGCGTACCGTATTATAGGTAATAAACCCTCAGAAGGATCTCAATGGGAAAAAATCAAGGCCCGTGTCTCTTCTGTAGAAGGGGTCACTTTGGACTTTGATATTTATTACTTCTGCCGTTCCCTGAAAGGGCAATTGGAAGCTGATATTTCGTCTATAAAAACAACGATGACGAAAGGGACTTCACGTGATTATTCGTTTACAATAGCGAATAGAGGTAAGGGAGAAACTGGGGCTATCGTACTGGCCCTTCCTCCGGTAGATTGGATAAAAGCGGTTACTCCTTTGGAGATGCCTTCATTGAAGTATGGAGAGTCTACCACTGTGATTCTCCGGCTGACCCCAACGGAAGATTTGCCGTTGAATAGACCGCTAACTGGTCAAATTGCTGTCAATTGTGCTAATGGCAATGGTATCTCAATGAATTATAGTTGTACCCCGGTTTCTGAATCAACCGGAAAATTAGTGGTAGATGTATGTGATGAGTATACTTATTATACTTCTGAAGCACCACATCTGGCTGGTGCTAAAGTGGCTATCATGAATTCGGCAACGGATGCGCTTGTCATGCAAGGAACTACTGACGAGAACGGACTTTATATCGTGGAAAGCCTGCCTGAAGGGTATTATAAACTGATGGTTAGTGCAGATAAGCACGATGTTTATACAAACAACATTCTGGTTGATCCGGGAAAAGAGAATCGTAAAACGATAAATCTTAGTTTTCAGGCTATTACGATAGACTGGCAGGTGGAGGAGACAACGGTTAACGATGAGTATGAAATTGTTACAACAGTGAAGTATGAGACGAATGTTCCTGTGCCTGTTGTTGAAGTGATAATGCCGGATAGCCTTCCAGTACAAGAACTTATTGATAAAGGGATATATATGTTCAATGCGGTACTTACTAATAAAGGTTTGATAACGGCGCAAGATGTACATATTGACATTCCTGAATCGGATGTATGGACTTGTGAATTATTGGTAAAAGAAGATTTTAATCTTCTTCCGTCTGAATCCGTTGTTGTCCCGGTTCGGGTAAGACTTAAAGATGATGTGGAACCGGCTCCTCAAAGATCGGTAAACCGTATGAAAATTGCAATAAAAGATTTTCCTTGTCATATGAAGACTTATACAATTGTATATTGGGATTGTGGTAATGATAGAAAATGGCATCAATATGAGAAATCTATAAAATTACCTCACTGTAATGTTCCTTCATATCCTTCAACTTCATCGGGAGGTGGAGATGGTGGCGGTTGGGGTTGGATTGGTGCTCCTGGCGGTCTTGGTGGAAGCGGTGGTGGAAGTACTTATGTTCCTTCATCCAATAATGATCCTGCTCCCTCGATTGTTGACAAAGGATGTGAACCGTGTCAGAATGGAATGATTATCGCAGGAGTGAAATGTGTTTCACATTTTGTTCCTGTTACAGAAGCTGTTAATAAAATCGTGGAAAGTTATGAATTGATAGATTCATTTTTACCGGATGAAGGCGAGGATTTTGAGTTTGATATTGATCTTGATGCAGCTGTAAGGGATGAGATGATTAATAAGATGAAAGAAGCTTTGGCAAAGTTTGATTGGGCTAAATTACTGATGAAAGCTCATGAACAAGCTTCAGAATGTATTAGTGGGATAAAAAGTGATGATAAGGATGTAGTAGAAAAAGTATTAGGTTGTAGTAAAGCTATGGAAGATTTTTTAGACGCAGCTTTAGAGGATGAGTTTAAGCGATTATTACCGGAACCTTATAGAAAGCACATGAAGAAAATGTTGAAAGTAACTAAAAAGTTGACTTCTTTTATTACGAAGTTAGTTCCGGTTATAAAATGCGTTGACGATTTTATTCATGCTTGTGATCATTTGGATCATCCGGCAAATAGAGCTATGGCGACAACAAAGTCTTCGATCCCCTCTTATATAGAAGATTTTCAAGGTAAGATGATATTGGCACAGGGTGTTTATGAGGCAATGAATACGATTCATAGCGAAATATTCGGAGACATAGATGCTTGGAATGATATAACTATGGAAGAATACGATAAATTGTTTAGTCATTTGAATGGTGTTGCTACAGCTGATGAGTTGATAGGGTATAAGCCGGATTGTGTTACGGAGGAACAGTTCCGTTCTTTTGTGGATAGATGGAACAATACCTTGTCGGAAGATGCTACTTCTGAGAATGTAATATCTATACAAAAAATAATAGATACTAATAATATCATTTATAATGCCACGGCAAAAGCAAAAGAATGGGGATATGTTTCCATGACTGATTGTGTAGAACAGGAGGTAAAGAATGTTATGGATAGAGCTGAAGGTGGAAGTGGTTCTGTTTGTTCCACTATTACTCTTCAATTCTCACAGACTATGACCATGACACGTCAGGCATTTCGCGGTACATTAACTGTATTCAATGGACATCAGACAACCGCAATGACCGGTGTCAAACTAAATTTGGAGGTAAAGAACTCTGATGGTGGATTGGTCACCAGTCATGAGTTTCAGATTAATAATGAGAACTTGGATAATTTTAAAGGAGAGCTGGAAGGAAATTGGACATTAGAAGCCCAGCAGACCGGTAAGGCTACTATTCTGTTCATACCAACGAAGTATGCTGCTCCTACTGATGCGGAAAGTTATTCATTTGGCGGTACACTTTCTTATATTGATCCGTTTACGGGATTGGAAGTAACGCGAAATCTATTTCCTGTGACGATGACGGTAAAGCCTTCTCCGAATTTGGAATTGACTTATTTTATGCAACGTGATATTTTAGGAGACGATCCATTGACAAAAGATATTGTGGAACCGATGGTGCCGGCCGAGTTCTCGTTACTGATACGTAATGTGGGGGCTGGTGACGGAACGAATATTAATATGGTAACCAATCAACCGGAAGTCGTTGCTAATGAGAAAGGGCTTTTGATTGACTTTAATCTGATCGGGCAACAATTAAATGGAGGAGATTTTGGAAGTGTTGCTTTGGGTAAAAGTGCAGTAACGAAGTTTGGGGATATTTCTGCTGGAAAAACAGCTTATGCGCAATGGTGGTTTACGAGTTCTTTGTTAGGGCATTTTACAGAATATGATGTTCAGGCAACCCATGTGACAAGTTATGGAAATCCGGATTTGAGTTTGTTGGATACTGTTTCTATTCATGAATTGATTCGGAGTATCAAGATACCTCAAGATAATCACTCTTTCTTGACAGGTTTCTTGACCAATGATATTGCTGATGCGGAAGATCTGCCGGATATGCTGTATCTTTCGGATGGTACTGTGGAGAACGTATCGATTGTTTCTGATGTACAATGTGCAAAAAAGGAGAATAATCAGTACATACTGACGGTACTATCAGGAAATACCGGATGGAATTACGGGGTGATTAGTGATCCTACGAACGGCCGTCAGAATTTGATAAGTGTAACGCGATTGGGTGATAATACTGCAATAGAGTTAAGAAATTTCTGGCAAACTGATCGTACTTTACGAGACGGGAAGGATCCGTTATATGAAAACCGAATTCATTTTGTGGATCGGTTGGTAGGAGTTAGCGAACAGTACTTGCTTACATTTGAAGAAAGACCGGAAGTGACTTTGGAAGTTGAATCATTCATTGGGATACCTGAAGCCGGAACGTATGTATCCAAACCGTTGACAGATGTCAAGGTACGTTTTAATAAGCCGGTAATTGCTTCTACCTTTACTACAGATGATATGACGTTGACTTGTCAGGGACGCATGATAGAAAATATGGATGCTGTTACCATCACGAAGATCAATGATCGGGAATTTGCTTTGGGATTGTCGGCAGTTACGTTGAAGGACGGTTATTACGTGCTGACGGTACAAACAGCAGAGATTACTGATACCGAAAATTATTGTGGACAAACCGGTAAAAACGCCGGATGGGTGCAATATATGGATGGTACAATTCCGTTAACTATTAAAGTTCAGCCAGAAAACGCCGGAACGACTTCTCTACTATCCGGGCGTTATGATTATAATTCCGTACTGAATGTGTCGGCTACTCCAAAAGAGGGATATCGTTTTGTAAACTGGAGTATGGCCGGAGAGGAATTATCGACGGAACCGGAATATGAATTTACTTTATCAACAGAGGGTGTATTGGTTGCTAATTTTAAATTGAAATCTTACAATCTTATTTTGAATTACGATCAGAATGGAGGTATGGTGGTAGGATCTGGTACCGGTGTATACGATCATGGTACGATTTTGAACTTGACTGCTACGCCTGTTTTGGGTTATACTTTTGATGGATGGAAAATTTCAGGGAGTCCATGTTCCACAGAAGAAACGTTACAAATAACCGTGTTGGAAGACTTGAATATAGAAGCGGTATTTACTAAAATCCCTAATGCCGTAACGGTCTCTTATGAGTTTCCTACCGGTTGGAATTGGTTCTCAATCAATGTGAAAGACGAGAATCTGAATAATCCCGTCGCGTTGTTGGAACCTATAAAGCAATCTGTCGTCTCTGTCTTGGGGCAGGAGGAAGATTTGGTTTACGATGATCAATACGGCCTATACGGTTCGCTGACAGCTTTCAAACCGGATAGGGGGTATAAGGTACGCGTAAAAGAGGATGTTGATTTTTCATTGAAGGGGATTCCTTTCGCGGAGAATGAAGTGACTATAACCCTGAATAAAGGTTGGAATTGGATGGGGTATACTCCGAATATGGAAATGTCCGTCAATGCTGCATTATGCAATTTGATGGCCGAAGAGGGCGACATTGTGATGGCACAGGATCAGTTTGCCACTTATGATGGTGCAGCTTGGAAGGGCAGTCTTTCTGTTCTTGCTCCGGGTAATGCCTATCTATATTATTCCGGTTCGGTGAAATCCTTTAATTATCCGACGGGAAGTAGCAAGATGGCTATTCCTATGCTTTCCTATCGTGCATCAGAAAGTTATTATTTTGCGAAATGGCAGTACGACAAGCGTAAATATGCCGATAATATGGGAGTTATCTCCCGGCTTTACAGCAGTAGCGGGCAAGAATTGCCCGCCGGTCAATTCCTGATTGGTGCGTTTACCGGTGAAGAGTGTCGTGGCATGTCGTCAGAGGCGGATGGTTATCAGTTCGTCACTGTGCACGGTGAGCAGACGAACGAAAAGGTGACGTTCCGTGCCTATAACACGCTGACGGGTGAGGAGTTCGATATAAAAGAGACAATCTGTTTTAGCGCTAATGTGGTTGGGAATCTGACTAATCCGTTTATACTCCATTTGGGGTCGGCAACCGGTCTTGATAAAAACGGTAGTAGTTTGTTGATCTATCCTAATCCGGTGAAAGATCGTCTGTTTATCCGGACTGATTTGCAGAATGTGAAGGAAATACGCATTATTGATATGAAAGGAAGTGTATTACTGACTACTGACACCTTGCCGTTGGGAGTAGGACTGGATGTGACTTCGTTAACGGAAGGTATCTATTTTATTACAATTCAGACGGATACGGATCTCATTCGGCAGAAGTTTGTGAAATCGAATCGTGCAAAGTAGTAAGTAAAGGATGAACTTTTTTAATGGAAAAGAGTATGAAAGATCAAAAAATATATGTATTACTTTTTAGTTTGTTGTTTGTACCTCTTGTTTGGGGTGCAGGCAGCAATGCTTCCCATTGGACATTTGATCCGGCTGAATATGCGTATGATATGAATGTTCATGCAGCATTGATGTTTAATGGTATGGATGTGGAAGATTATGCAGCATTTGAAGTTGCCGCTTTCTGTGGAAATGAATGCCGTGGAATCGCTAAAGCTACTGTATCACAGGGCAAGAAGTATTATGAACTCCGGGTGTATAGCAAGAAGTCTCAAGGTGATAATATAACTTTTAAATGCTATAATCAAGCTACGGGTCGGGAGTTAATGGTGGCAGAGTCATTATTATTTGATGGTGAACAACATGGTACATTGAGCCGTTTGTTTCAATTGACTGCTACGCAACCTGTGACAGGAATCAGTCTTGATAAAACGTCAGTGACGCTGAATACTACCGATACATATACACTTATTGCCAATGTCGATCCTATCGATGCAAGTAATAAGTCTGTCATTTGGAGTAGTAGTGATGCTGCCATTGCTACTGTCGATGAAAATGGTGTCGTTATAGGTATGAAAGCCGGTACGGCTACAATCACGGCTACTACTGTTGATGGTAATTTTACTGCTACTTGTCAGGTAATAGTTAAACCGATTTTAGTGGCGTCGGTAAAAATAACCTGTGAAGAAGATCAACTTTTGCTGACCCCGAATCAGCAAACTCTTCATTTTTCCGCATCTGTTTTACCGGAGAATGCTACGGACAAAGATTTAGTTTGGAGCATAGAAAGTGGTGATGATTTGGCGACAATAACCCAGAACGGGGTACTTCAAGCCATTGACGGAGTGAAAAAAGATGGAGAAGTTGTTGTTCGTGCTACTGCTGTAGATCAGTCTAATGCATATGATGAAGTAACGGTTTCGCTTCAGGGGTTTGCGACCGGAATACAATCCTTTGATCAACAAGTGATTTTTATATCTTCTCCTGTAGCCGACCGTTTATATATTCGGGGCGATTTTGATCGTCTGAAACATATTTCGATTATTGATTCTTCCGGGCGGATATATGTTCAAGTGGAGCAGTTGATTTCGGGAGAAAGTATAGATGTATCTCCACTTTCAAGAGGAATCTATTATGTGGTGATGGAAAAAAATATGAATTGGATTTTGCAGAAATTTATTAAAATGAAGTAATGTTTTATCTTTGATTAGAAGTTGACATAAGGCTTTATTTTTCATACTATGGAAAAATAAGGCCTTTGTTCTTTTTCATTTGCATCAATGTGCTCTCTCTTTGTTGTGAGCATAAAGTCTTAAATAGAATTGTCACTTGAGAGAAAATTGACTATTATATTGATTTTGTATTATTTTACTGTGATTTTTTTACCCTGTTAATTCCTTTTTTTGTCTTGATATCCTCGCTTGGATCGTGTTGGATAAGAAAAAGGAAAAGGCTGTTTGCTAATTACGTTTTTTATGACTCAATTTACAGTTGATAACACGATGCTGACATGTTGTTTTAAGGCGAATTCGAAAAGCCTGTAATAGAGTAGAGAAATTAAAAAAACAGGAGAAAATATGAAAAAGTTGATATGTAGAAGACGGGCATATAAATATTGTTCATTGATATTGTTAAATTTAGTTTTTGGATGTTGTATTTCTTGTAGTACGGATGATGATGATAATGGCTATGATAATGATGGTGGTTCATCGGGGGGGCATACAGAATCTCCGACCCCTTCTAAAAAATCAAAGCCAACTATTTCCACTGTTGCTGCTACTACTGATATGACAGAATTTAATATTATTTTTAAAGTTAAAGCAAATGACGATGAAGATAATGTTAGCGTTACATTGTATTATGGTTCTTCTGAATCATCGATGACTAAAACAAAAACTTGTTCACGATATTATGGTGGTAGTGCTACTGCCACTAAAAATTATATTTTCTTTAAGTCGTTTGTAATGGGAAGTTCCAAATCGAAGATTTATTATAAAGGTAAAGTTCAGAATAGCGTTGGTTCTGCTGAAACATCTACTTCGTACACTTATTATAAATAGAATTCAAATCTTCATGTGTAAACGGCTTTCCATTTAAGTCGAAAGAGAATACGCTATGTTGAAATTGTTGATAGCTCGGTTTTTTTAGTAAAATACTTGATATTCAATATATTGATTTATAATTCAAATGAAATCTTACATCCATTTTTATAAAATGAGTCGATATGAGTCATTTTATGAAAATGTTTTCTACATGTGATGTTTTATGAATAAATTGTGTTTAGTTTACTAAATAATATTATCATTAAACATCTGTAAAATTAATTGTTATTATGCAAGCAAAATTAATCTTTTTAATACTCCTTTTCTGGGGAATGTGGTGTTCGTCAATTTACGCTCAGTCCTTAAGTAGCTTGAAACGTGAAAACAAACAGACGATGAAAGAACTTAAGGTGAAGTATGGGTTAAGCTCTATAAAAATAGAAATGGGAGATAATGGATTCTGGTATTATTTAGTCTCTCAGAAAAAGGGAAATCAAAAATGTTATGGAGTTATTAGCAAAAACGGGAACTTTATATTTGAATGTGAGTATGAAGATATTATTTATATCAATGGTATTTATAAAGATGGTTATGTCAATTATACATTTAATTCTATGTCAGGAGGAACTGATGAATTTAAATTATATAACCATATGATGCTGGATCATTTTATTTTAGAAAAAGCTGATACGCATGAAAAACTGATATGTACTTGTGACGGTAAAATATTGAAGAGTGGGATACAAGGACAAATCACATACTTGGGTAGTTGGCTGCTGATAAATACAAAGGAAATATACACAAGACAGTTGGATGGCGTTCTAAAATTAATAATTGTAAATAATGAGTCTAAAAACATGCGTTTTATGACTTGGAATGGCATTGAAATTTTTAATGATGAAATGTTTTTGATGATCATAGCAAACAAAGCTTCCGGAAATTTCAATAATGTATTTGCTTTTAATAATCAAAATCGTATGGGAGCAATCTATTTGGAAGATTTAAATTCAATTGTACCGATTGAATATTCGGAAATACGTACAATCTCAGGTAAAAGAGAATTTGAAGTGAAACTACATCCTGCTGATAAATTTCATGTTTACAACAAGACAATGAATGAAAAATTTATTCCTAAAAATCCTGGTGAACAATTCTACGTTGAAAGAAAATATGAAGACTGCATCAAATATTATGCTACAGAGGGTGTAGCTGATGCTGATTCAAAGTTATATTCAGCTTCTGCGTTAAAAACAATTGCTATATTAAAAGTGATACAACTTCAAAATCATGTTCAAGCCCCTTTGGCCAACCAATTGAAAGATTACAACTATAACGAGATAAAAAGCCTTCTAAATGATGCTAAGACGATACTTGAGTCAGCAATGAGCCAAGATACCTTGCGAACCAAAGTATATCAAGAAAATATAAATAATTGCGATGTGTACTTAGATTTACTGGAAACATATCATGCACAATTAAAAGAAAATAGTTTTGGGAACCAATTACTAAAATCAATACTTGCAGGTATTTCCGAAGGGTTGAAACAAGCTGCGGTAAAATCGATTAACGCTTCTTCGCTAAATATTGGCAAGAATTCTCATAGTACTGCAAATGATGATGGACGGCATAACTCATCTACTTCTAACTCTACCGGGTCAAGTAATTCTTCAAATAGTGGCGGATTGAGTGATGGTGTGCAAAATCGTATCAGACAAGTAGAAAAAAACATTGCGAATGAAACTGAATACTTGCAACATGCTCAAAAACGCTACAATAGTAATCCTACAAGTGCAGGGAAAAGAGAAATAGAGGCTCACAAACGAGCGATAGAGGGTTATAGAAAACAAATAGAGGATTTAAAGAGTGGAAGATAGTGATAAATAAAAAAATCGATATCAGGGTATTTCAAACCGAAATAAAATGTTCTATTAGAAATGGAGACTCAAAATCAAAAGGTAGAGAAGGTTATCAGGACAATAAGATCTTACCGGATTTGGATATTGGGCAGTCTTTATTTTTTGGGATTCCATTGAAGGATAGGAAAAGAAATTCAGAAAAGCTCAATCCTGTAAATTAGCCGCCAGGAATTTCCGCATTTCTTCTACACTTTTTCCTCTGCGACGGGCATAATCCTGTAGCTGATCTTCACCGATTTTTCCAATTGAGAAATATTCAGAGGCAGGATGTGCAAACATTAAACCACAGACGGAGGCATGCGGATACATAGCTCCGTTTTCTGTTAGCTTTATGCCGATTTGCTTCATGTTCAGGAGCTCGTCTAAAAGGAAGTTTACCGATTGGTCGGGTAAAGACGGATAACCTACAGCCGGACGAATACCTTGATATTTCTCTATAAGTAGTTCCGGAATAGTCAGATTTTCGTCTTTAGCATATCCCCAGGCTTCCTTACGCACATGTTCGTGCATTTTTTCCGTAGCTGCTTCCGCAAGCCGGTCGGAGAGAGTCTGTACTAAAAGATGCTTGTATGGATCTTTTTCGTATAACCCTTCCATATCCGCATCGATCGTGGCGGCAAAAGCACCTACCGTATCAGTTATTCCGGAAGATAGCGGACGTACAAAATCACTGAGGCAAAGGAACGGACCTCCTTCGCGCTTCTTCATCTGCTGGCGGAGCAAAGGGAACGTAACCCCGTCTAATATGAGATTGTCCCCTTTCGAATTAGCTTTGCATAGCTTGAAAATTGTTTTTACTTCGAAGTCTTCGTCCAGCAGATTTAACATTCGATTGGCTTCCTTAAAAAGCTGCATCGCTTCTGATGCTTTCGGACGTTCTTCTTCCGGAAAAGACGTCAACCAGGATGCGCGACAAACATCGCATCCGTGTATATCGGCAATAGCAGCAAAGCGAGGTTGGAATCCCCACGCATGAAAGAAGTAGATCCAGTTGATATAGGAGCTGACTTCATGGACTTTATAATGTAAAATGGTAATCAAGCGATTAAAAATTAATGATTAGTGGTAAGTGATAAGTGATCTGCTAATCACTAATTTCTGATTCTCAGTTCCTGTCCCCTATAGTTTTCATCTATTGCACCGTCCGAGTATAACAGATGTCCATTTACAAATGTCTTTTCGACTTTCCATCGGAAAGAATGTCCTTCCAACGGGCTCCATTGGCATTTGCTGAAAATACAATCTTTGGTTACCGTCCATTCCGTATTAGGACGAACGAGTACCAGATCGGCCTGATTACCGGTACGGATAAAACCTCGATTGTGTATTTCGTAAATCTGTGCGGGCGCATGGCACATCTTTTCCACTATCTTCTCGATGGTGAATACTCCTTCGTCTACCAACCCGAGCATACTGACCAGTGAAAATTGTATCATAGGCATTCCTGATGCCGCTTTCAGTGCACCACCTTCTTTGTCTTTGAGTAAATGCGGAGCATGATCGGTGGCTATTACGTCGATCAGGCCGGAGTTGACGGCATCACGTAAGGCATTCCGTTCTTTTTTCTTGATGGCCGGGTTACATTTGATACGAGTACCCAACTCTTGGTAATCACTCGAAGTAAATAAAAGATGGGAAACACATGCCTCGGCTGTAATCCTTTTCTCTACGAGGGGAATATTCTCGAGTAACTGCAATTCTTTGGCAGTCGATATATGCAGAATATGTAGACGCGCATCGGCTATCCGCGCCAGGCGTACTGCCAGTTCTGACGACTGGTAACAGGCTTCTGTCGACCGGATATTCGGATGATATCTTAAAGGAACATCACCGTCTGCTCCGTATTTGGTTAGATATTTTTCAGTGTTTTCTTTGATAATACCTTGATCTTCACAGTGAGTGGCTATTAATAAATCCGTACTGTTGAATATGTTCAGCAGGCTTGTCATTTTATCGACCAGCATATTACCGGTGCTCGATCCCATGAATAGCTTGACACCGCATACGCGATGCTTGTCCAATTGCTCCAATAAAGGATAATTATTATTGGTAGCTCCGAAGTAGCAGGAATAATTGACGGAACATTTTTCTGCCATTAAATCGAACTTTGCATTCAGTGCATCCAGGGTGGTTGTTTGCGGACTCGTATTGGGCATATCCATAATCGAAGTTACTCCACCTGCCGCAGCTGCCCGGCTTTCGCTTGTAATATCGGCTTTTTGAGTCAATCCGGGATCGCGG
>ULYF01012681.1_pt1 | contig 17351 bp, 15 predicted proteins | sample 1961941 | NCBI WGS metagenome assembly ULYF01 (sample SAMEA4835857, study PRJEB28245) | human gut metagenome | biome: gut microbiome; material: fecal sample | place: Denmark | collected 2008 | reverse complement strand
CGATTTTATGATGTTCAGTCAGGTTCCGTTACGATTGGCGGTGTGGATGTCCGCAATATTGAAAAACGAGAACTGATGAAAAGAGTTGCTTTTGTGTTTCAGAATACCCGCCTGTTCAAAGATACCTTACTTAATAATATTAAGGCGGCCCGTCCAGACGCTACCAGAGAAGAAGTGATGAAAACGGCCAGTGAAGCACAGTGTAAAGATATTATTGACCGGCTCCCGGATGGACTTGATACGCTCGTTGGAACAGGAGGTACTTATCTCTCAGGAGGCGAAAACCAGAGGATTGCGTTGGCAAGGGCAATCTTAAAAGATGCCCCCATTATCGTACTTGACGAAGCCACAGCATTTGCAGACGCCGAGAACGAACACCAGATACAGCTTGCCTTTGAGCGGTTGACCCAAAAAAAAACTGTTTTGATGATAGCCCACCGACTTTCTACGATACAGGATGCAGACCTCATCCTGGTCTTTAAGGATGGACAGATTGCAGAAAGGGGTACACATGAAGAACTATTAAACTTAAATGGAATTTATTCTTCTATGTGGAAGGATTACCAGACTTCGATTGCATGGAAGGTCGGAAAGGAGGGCGAACAGCATGATTAAGACATTGAAGAACAAGTATGCGTTAAGCGATCAGGGTGCAAAAGACCTGCTGAAAGGAATTATTTATTCCGTACTGGCAAATATCAGTCTTATGTTTCCGGTTATTCTTCTGGCTATCGTCCTCAATCAACTTCTTGCGCCTGTTTTGGGAACGAATGCACCGGAAATCAGCGCCATCGTTTATACGGTGATTGGAATAGTGATTTTAGCCGTTGTTTTTATATTCCACTATTGCCAGTACACTGCAACATATCTCGGAACCTATGACGAAAGCGCAAGGCGGCGCATTGGTCTTGCGGAAAAATTGCGTACTCTTCCGCTGACCTTTTTCCATCAGCGCGATCTTGCTGATCTGACAAGCACCATTATGGGGGACTGTGCAAATTTTGAACACGCATTTTCCCATACAGTTCCGCAATTCTTTGGAGCTGTTATCTCAACTGGTATTGTTTGTATTGGTCTGTTGATCTTCAACTGGCAGATGGGTCTGGCACTTCTCTGGGTAGCTCCGATTTCCTTTGCAATCGTAATCCTGTCCCGGAAATGCCAGGAAAAACTTAGCAAAAAGCACATGAACGCCAGATTAGAACTGGCCGAAGGCATTCAGGAATGTTTGGAAACCGTACAGGATATAAAAGCCTGCAATCAGGAGGAAGATTATCTCCGCAAACTGGATGCGAAGATGGATGCTGCGGAAAAGGCACAAATTTCCTCTGAAATGACGACAGCAAGCCTGCTGACAACTGGACAGATGTTCCTGCGGCTCGGTTTGGCAACGGTAATTGTTGTGGGTAACAGTCTTGTGGTAAATGGAGATACATCCCTGTTTACCTATATCCTGTTTTTGATTGCTGCATCCCGCCTGTATGATCCGCTTTCCGGGGCAATGGCAAATATGGCAGAGCTGTTTTCCGTACAACTTCAAGTGGATCGCTTGAAAGAAATTGAAGAATACCCAGAAGAGACCGGCGAGATGGAGATTCACACAAACGGATACGATATTACTTTCGACTATGTCCGGTTTTCTTATGAAAAAGACAAGCCAGTGCTGCGGGATGTTTCATTTACCGCAAAGCAGGGACAAGTCACAGCATTAGTCGGCCCATCCGGCGGCGGCAAAAGTACCGTTGCAAAGCTGGCAGCAAAATTCTATCCGCTGGATGGAGGAAGAATACTTTTAGGCGGAACCGATATTGCCCCACTCAATTCAACCATGCTGATGAAAAATTTCTCTATCGTTTTTCAAGATGTTGTACTTTTTAACAACACCATCATGGAGAATATTCGTGTTGGCAAAAAAGACGCTACGGACGAGGAAGTGATTGCTGCAGCTAAAGCGGCTCAGTGTGATGAATTTATTTCAAAATTGCCGGACGGCTATCAGACGGTGATCGGAGAAAACGGTTCAACATTATCTGGCGGTGAGTGCCAGCGCCTTTCTATCGCCCGCGCCCTTTTGAAAGATGCTCCTGTTATTCTCCTGGATGAAGTTACTGCCTCTCTTGACGTAGACAATGAAACAGAAATTCAAAATGCACTTTCAAAGCTGGTCAAGGGAAAGACGGTTCTTATTATCGCCCATAGAATGAGAACGGTTGAAGCTGCTGATAACATCGTTGTACTGTCGGATGGCTTTGTAGTCGAAAATGGAACCCATGAGGAACTTATGAAGGAAAACGGGCTATATCACAGGCTGGTCGATTTGCAGATGGCTTCTGCAAATTGGAAGTTAAGCGTTTAGCTTGCAATAGGAGGTACTGATGAAACTTCATGCGTCTGGAGAGGACTATCTGGAAACTATCCTTGTTCTCCAAAAGAAACTCGGTATGGTGCGCTCCGTAGATGTGGCTCGGCACATGGGAGTGTCGAAGCCGAGTGTATGTGTGGCGGTCAATACCCTAAAAGATGGCGGCTTTATCACAATGGACGAAGATCACTTTATCCATCTGTCCAATGTGGGCCGCAAGGTTGCCGAAAAAATCTACGAGCGCCATTGCTTCTTTACTGAGCAGCTTATCGCCGCAGGTGTTGACCCTGAAATTGCGGAGGCGGACGCCTGCCGGATGGAGCATGTAATTAGTTCAGAGAGTTTTGAAAAAATGAAAGCAGCAGTTAAAAAATGAGTATATTATGGACAGATTCCTTAATTGAAAAGAGAGGATACAGAAAATTGCGAAAAGTTCTTTTAGAATTATACCGAAATTAAAGAAATTTTGCGCTGAAAGGACACAAATAAAATTTATAATATATGTTTGGTTATGTGACAGATTGTGTAAGAACTGCAATCTAAAAGATTTTGAAAATGGGATATAGAGCAAAAGAAACCAGCAGTAATAAGATGAGTCTTTGCCCTGCTGGTTTTACTCTGAATTCTCACTGGGATTATGCTGAAGTGTTAGAAGTTGTTCCGCCAGATAATCCAGTGTGTTTAATAGAATCTTTCGATTTTCAGGGATACAGGCTTGGAATTTCCCTATGAACCGCTGAATCTCCTCGTCCACATCAGATATTTCCGGGTTAAACAAAGTGTTGGCAGAAATACCAAGACGTTTGATTAATGGATAGAGGATCTCGTAGGAAGGATTTATTTTTCCTTTTTCAATCATCTGGATTGTTTTAATCGCCACATGGGATTGATCTGCGAGATCTTGTTGTGTAAGATTACAATCGTTTCTTGCCTGGCGAATACAGTTTCCCAGATAACTCAGTTTATCTTTCGGCATAATCATTCACCTCACATATATTCTATCTTGCCGATTAAGGTTTTTACATAACCTTATCTTGCATATTTAATAGGCAATATTATGCTGATATGAAATGAATTTATAGCCCTGGTGAAAGGTCAATTAAAAAAAACGGCTTTTCACGGCAGGGCTTATTTGTGTTTCCCATCTGTGTTCTGCCGTCAGGAGAAACATGGATGTTTTTGTTTTGAAAAAAAGAAAAAGGCTTAGCCTAGATGATCAGTTAAAAAAATTTTATCTGCGGGTGGACTACCGTACACTCTTCAAAGAGCATTATCATACCTATTTCACTGGCATAAAATTCCATATGAAATAAAGCTAAAAAGTAGCGTCAGGAAGCTCAAAAAACTCCCTGGCGTTATTTTTTGTCGAAATTTCTGGAACTTTCTCCATAAACCACGGAACCGTGGGCCACCAGTCATCGGAAAAAGATTCTGATGAAAGGTTTTGGAGAAGTTGGAGAAAAGTTTTTTTAAATACTTTCCCGCTTTTTCGATTTTTTATCAGTTTACCTCCTGTCCTCGCTGTGAAAGGGAGGATCAGACGTCTTTTACTACGGCTTTAAGCAGAGGGGAGGTGATCCCCTTTGAAACTGAACCGTCAGGAAAAAGAAATCGTGCGGAGAAAATTTTGCGCTTACTGCATTAAAGTTCTGCATGGTGAGGCACTGAATTATCTTGATGAATTAGAGCGGCAGAGAAAGCGGGAAGTGAATTTTTCTGAACTTCTACAGAAAGATCTGGATGCTCTGTATTGCTGTGATGATTATGATATGGCAGAGAATTTTACCGTTATGGGCAGACAGGTTCCAGTCCGTGATGAATGGATATGCAAAGCATTGAAAAAACTTCCCGTGAAAAAACGGGAAATTATTCTGATGCTTTATTTCCTGGATATGACGGAGAAAGAAATCGCTGCCTGCCTAAAATTGGTGCAGAGTACCGTGCATTATCACAAAGATGATTCTTTAAGGCTTATGAGAAAATTGATGGAGTGAATCTACATATGAAATCTAAGAAACATAGAGAACCACCGGAGTTTGAAACCATCCAGGCAGCTATCGAAGGTGACGCCGAAGCAATCAATCAGGTGCTTTCCTATTTTCAGCCATTTATCAAGAGTGAGTGTAAGAGAGAATACAAGGATGAATTTGGGAGAGTTCATTATGTGACTGATGAATATATGAAAAGGCGGATGGAGACAAAGTTGATTACAAAAATTCTGGATTTTAAAATTCGGCTATAAGCTAAGGATAAGAATATTCCCTTTCTATTCCTGATCCTGAACGTACTGTACCTTGACAACTGAATATTTTATCCTGCAGGACGAAAGGAAACAGTGGAGCCGGGTGGCAGATACGCCAGGATGATTCAACATCAATTTTCACTTTGCGACATTGTGGCGCAAAGTTCACGTTTATACACAGATATGGAATTTGAAGATGGATAGGAGCGAAGAAATATCATGCTGCGGGCAGAGTGTGGGAACTTTGTGGCGAGGATACTGTTTCTGATAATGATACTTCCGGAGAGGCTGCTCCGGTCTGAAAAGATGGTGAGATACCAATGAGGCTGTTTTCTCGACAGCTGCCTGCAGGATTTTTTGTAATGACGAAAGGGGAGAACGATATGGATACAAAAAAGTTACTGCGATATACAATGCAGTTGGCTATGTTAAAACAGCTTTTAACAAAGAAATTGATTGATGAAAATGAGTATTTACTGATACAGAAAAGACTGATGAAAGATTATGGTATTGTTTCCAATATTACCGCTTGACGAATCGTTTGTGCTGATCTATAATAAAATCAACACTACGGTAGGAATACAAAAATAAAGGAGCGGAAAATGGAAATAGAGTTGATTAAGGCAAATGATTTTTCTGAAGGCTCTGCCAGAAAACGTGTCGAGCGATTAAGAGTTGCCGCCTATTGCCGTGTGAGTACGGATGATGAAGATCAGATAAAAAGCTATAATTCTATGGTGAGGTATTATACAGACCTTATCCAGAGCAATAAGGACTGGATATTTGTAGGCGTATATGCAGACAAAGCCATTACAGGAACAAAAATAGACAAGCGGGATGAGTTTCAGCGGATCATTCAAGACTGTATGGATGGCAAGATTGATATGATTATTGCTAAGAGTATTCCACGTTTTGCCAGAAATACATTAGATACTTTGAAATATGTCCGTATGCTGAAAGAAAGGAATATCGCAGTCTATTTTGAAGTAGAAAAGATAAATACGTTAAAGGATGGAGAATTTCTTATCACGATTTTAAGCTCTGTTGCACAGCAGGAGGTTGAAAATACCTCAGCAAATGTGAAAAAGGGTCTGAAGATGAAAATGAAACGGGGAGAACTCGTTGGTTTTCAGGGATGTTTGGGCTATGATTATGATGTGGCTACAAAATCCATTTCCATTAACGAAGAAGGCGCAAAGGTTGTCCGCTATATATTTGAACGGTATGTAGCGGGAGCCGGAAGTACAATGATTGCCAGAGAACTGAATGAACAGGGGATAATGACAATAAAAGGAAATCCCTGGGTGTCATCCAGTGTCATGGGAATCATAAATAACGAAAAATACAAAGGCGATATTTTGTTAGGAAAAACATTTACAGTCGATCCAATCTCAAAAAGGCGGTTGGAGAATTTGGGGGAAGAAGATCGGTATTACATACACAATCATCATGAACCGATTATCTCAGAAGAAATGTTTGCCAGAGCGCAGGAAATCAGGAGCCGCCGAAACGGAAATCGCAAGCATGGTGTTACACCGGGAAAAAGAGAAAAATTCAGTCGGCAGTATGCTTTTAGCTGCTTGTTGGAATGTGGATTCTGCGGAGCTAATCTTTCACGCAGACGTTGGCACAGCAATTCAAAATATAAGAAAACTATCTGGCAATGCGTGAAAGCCACGAAAGAGGGTAAGCGTTTCTGCCCGGACAGTAAGGGAATCCCGGAGCAGGTAATAGAGGAAGCCTTCGTGGAGTCATATCGGATGCTTTGCAGAGACAATAAAGATGTAATAGAAGAATTTCTAAAACGTACGGAAAAAGCACTTGGAGAAAATTCTGCAGAGGATCAGTTGAATAAGATGCAAAAAAAGATTGATAATCTTTCATGTAAGAGAAAGAAGCTGTTGGATAATTATTTGAGCGGCATTGTTGAAAAGGATATTTATGAAGAAACAGATGTAAGCCTTAAGACAGATTTAAGCAATGCAAAAGCTAAGCTGGAGTATTTTCAACAGCAGGCGGATGAAGAAGGTTCTCTGCAAAGGAGAATTGCAGATTTTAAGAAAGCATTGTCTCAAAATGAGGTGTTAGAGGAATTTGACAGAGGTATATTTGAGAGTATAATTGAAAAGGTAATCGTTGGCGGTTACGATGAAAACGGAGAAAAAGATCCCTATAAAATTACTTTCATATATAAAACAGGATTTAAAAACGAAATTGAAAATGCAAAGAAGCGGTTTGGAAAATCTGCTAGTGTCGTGGACAAAGCGAAAAAAATGTGTTCCGATGTTAGTGACAAGGTAAAGGATGTGTATTCCAATGTTAGTGACAACACATACAGAGACAATTGCGCTTCTTCAGAAGAGTAATTGAAAACCGACGTTTGTTGTGGAGTAAAGTTGACAGCTAAAAATAAAGAAGAAATTTATAGCATGTTTTCGGATTATATGGAAAAGGAAACACAGATTTTTACTTCACAGAGATATGGAAGCATGATAAACTATTCATAGAAAACAATTGTGCCACAATACGAAAGAATTTTGCAATTACAGAGGTGTACCATATGAATGATAACAATAAAGAATATTTGGACAAGATTCTCAGGGAATTTCGTTCCCTGATTGATTTTTATCGTATGGAATACGACGAAGATTTGTTGTCTCTTTTTCAGGATTTTTGTTATCTGCTTATTGGGAGAGCATGCTATCAAAGAGAACAGGACTCTTCTGTAAAACATGATTATCTCAAAATGACCAGTGAGGAAGTGGAGGAATGGGTTTACAAATTCCAGAAGGAAATTTGGAGAGAAATGCGGGAAGCAGATTGGTATAGAGATGTCTTTGAATATCAGCTTTTTATAGAAAAGACTTCTATATTGCGTCAAATTTTGCAGGTTTCGGAAACTCTTTTAGATATTTGTCATAAAGTAGAAGATGAAGATTTTTGTTATAAAGCAGTCAGAGGAATGTACGAACTTTGTGTCTGTAATAAAAGAAATTCAGAACGGTATGTGTTACCAGATATCTATGTGAAAATTTTTGCACAGATACTAGATTTGGAGAAAAATTCAGATAGAGGCGGAGAAAAACTTTCCATTTTAGACCCTCAGGCTGGCACAGGAACCGTGCTGATTGCAACAGGACAATATTGGCCGAAGGCTGTGTTACGAGGATATGAATCAGATAGACAACTGAGAATAGGAGTGCAGCTTTTAAGCATTCTTTCTGGAAAGAGAATCTATCTGGAAAAAAGGGACTTTTTGCCTAAAGGAGCAGAAAAAGCTTACGATATTGTTTTTGCAAATCCTTCTTTTACAAATACAAAAGAAAGACTTTCTACTGAAATTCAAATTCAGATGCCAATTCGTGTCCAGACTAGGTATGGATTCTTCCTTGTACAGAGTGTTTTGGCTCTTGCATCGGGCGGCATGGCAGTTCTTGTTGTACCGGATAGTTTTTTGTTTTCAACAAAAGCAGAATTTGTGGATATTCGTAGATGGATGTTTACAGAATATTCTATTGAGGCAATTGTGTCCCTTCCTAAAAGCACGTTCCATTTTAGTACAGTGAAGTCCAGTGTTTTACTGATTAAAAATTTCAAGACACAGGCATCCCTTTTTATAAAGGAGGAATGGAATGAAAGGCATCCATATGTATTTTTCTACGACTTAGAAGCAGAATCAGATGGGAGCTTAATTGATATATGGAACCAGAGAGAGTATTTATTTGAACAGTGGAGAGAAAAGACAGAGAATTTTCTGGAAAATTATAACTTGATTCGGACTCCTGGGAATTGGGAGTTTCAGGAATTCTGGTTTGCAGAAAGAAAATCAGTAGAAGCCTCTGGATGGAATTTACTGCCAGAGTATTATAAACCAGCTAAGAGACAGGTGTTGGATTTTGAAGATCCACAACAGATATTAGAAGATCTGATTCAAAAACAAAAGGAACTTCTTTCAGATATGGAGGAACTTCTTGTGGAGGTTCGTGGCCTATGAGTAACTGGAAGAAAAAAACGTTAAAAGAAGTAGTAAAATTATGGGTACGTGGATCCACACCAAGACGGAATAATAAGGACTACTATTGTGGGAAAGAGGGAATTCCTTTTGTACGTGCAGGGGATTTGCGAGGGGGAGAACTGAAAGAAACAGAGCTGTATCTTACTTGGGAAGGAGCAGAACAAGTGAAAGGAAGGGTGCCAAAGGGTGCTTTGCTTTTGTCTGTGTCCGGGACCATTGGAAAGACTGCAATCGCTGGAAGAGAAGTCAAAGTAAATCAAGCAGTACAGGCTATGGTGTTTGACGAAAGTGAGCTCCTGTCTGAGTATGTGTATTATTATTTTCAGTTTTTCAGACCTTGGTTAGAAGAAAGAGCGAATACAGTAACTATTCCAAATCTGACAAAGACAAAATTAGAGCAAACTTCAATTCTTTTCCCTTGTTTGGAGGAACAAAGATATATTGTAGGAATTATGAAACATGGGGAACAACTGTTGGAGAAGCAGGGAGAAATCAGGGAAGTGCTTCAAAAAATTCTTTACCAGGCTATGTATCACCAGGTAAGAGAAGCGCTTGCAAAAAAGCAGACCCTTCCACTAGGAAATTTTTTTATAGAACCTATTTCCGATGGGAAGGATGTGGAGGATAAAAAAAATTCAGAAGCGTATCCGCAAATGATGGGAGAACTGCTATTCCAGAAACGCAAGGATGAAAATGAGACCCATTTTTGTATACTTTCTAAAGAACAACAGAAAAAAATATATAATCCTGATGCTATATGGAGAGTGCGGATTCATAAGGAAAAGTTAATACCAGAGTTTCTGCTCTTATGGGTATATTATGGAAGGGATTGCTTGGGCATTGATTTTTACGAAGGAAAACATCTTATGAATCAGAATTTCCTTATGAAATTTCCGGTGCCGAGGGTTGCTATGGAAGTTCAGAAAAAGATAGGGAACCTTGTTAAAAGAGCAGAAAATATAGATAGAAAATTAGAGGAGCAGACAGAGGGGGTGAAGAGGTTATATCATAGCTTACTATATTCCTCTTTTACTGCCTTTTTATCAAAGAATTTTCGTAGATGGAAGGAACTGGAGGAGCCGGATGAAGAGTTATTTATCCAGTATTATCATTTAAAAAAGAAAGAAAAACTAGAAGAGAATGTTGGAAAAGAGACAGAGTGGAGACAGTTTCTTTCTGGAAAAGAATGGGAAGTTTTTAATGATTTATCAGATTTTCAGCAGGGAGTTCTGGAACTTTTTGCAAATACAGAAGAGCCAATGCCTATACATACTGTATTCCAAATGTTGAGTAGAAAACAACCAAAAGTTTATGGAAAGCATACGATTCAGGATGCTAAGGCAGCAGTGAAAATTTTAATGGGATTAGGATTTTTAGAAAAAACTATTCCAGAAAAAGTTATGTTGGGGGAAAGTTTCTTGATGGATTCGAGAGAAAAGCCAGTGACCATACAGAAATATAAATCGTTGCTGAAAAAGGAGGAACTATGAAACTGGAATACCTATATCTGGACGGATACAAAAGTCTGAAAAAAGTTTCCTTATCTTTTAAAGAACAAGAATCTTCTGCATCTGTTAATTTTTTAATTGGACAAAATGGATCTGGAAAATCAAGTCTATTGGAAGCAATAGGATTGATTTTTTCAAGAATTATGCAGGAAGAAGTACCTGGATTTGAGTTTAAAATCAGATATCGTATGCCAGATGGAACGATTATTCAAGTTATGTCAGATATACAAGAAAAGATGGATGGAAAACTTAGAGTAGAAATAAAAAAACAAGGTGAGACAATTCAGACAAACAAAATTCCAAATGAATATTTGCCGGATAGAATGGTTTCCTATTGCTCTGGAGCCAACCATTCCATGGAAGAAATTCTCTTAAAATCCAGTAAAGAGGCGTTGGTAGAAGAATTATATGATTTGTCTCTTTTAGAAGAGGAGGCTGACAATCAGCAGGTAAATAAGATTCTGGCATATTGTGAACAATTGGAAAATAATCCAAAGGTTCTTTCTCTGGATGCAGAAACCTCAAAATTTATTTTGCCAGTCCTTTTTTCAGTTTTTCCGTTGGATTTATATGAGAAAGATAACAGAAAAGAAGCATGGGAATACTGTAGATTAAGAGAAATGCTGCTAAAACGAATGAGTAGGAAGATGATTCCTTCAGCATTTTCCTTTCGAGTTCACAGGGAGGTACTGGAACGTTCAGGGGATCTTCCACAGCTGAATCTTTTGGAAAGACTGCTTGGAGAGGGGAAATCAGAGAATGGAATGAAAGCAGACTATATAAAACATGGCTGGTCATCTGGTCAGACAGGAGAGGATGGAAGCCTTTTGGAAGAATCTACGGCAGTATTTTTGTTCCAGAAAATGGACGTAGACCTTTCTGAGTCTTATTTTCATCCTGGATTGCAGCAATTTTTTGGCGGGAATCCTTTTATGCTTCTTTCAGTACTCCTAACTGCTCACGAATTCGGTGTTATTGACAACCTGGAATTCTTATACAAAATGGAAAATGAAAAGGGATTATATAGTCTGGAAGCTTTAAGCGATGGAGAACTCATGTGGTTGGCAAGAACTGGACTGGTATTGATGGCACAGCCTTATTGCGGGGAAAATACGTTGTTTCTATATGATGAGCCGGATGTACATTTTAATGATGACTGGAACAAAGATTTTATGAAAATTCTGTATGAATTAAGTAAGAATACACATCATCAGTTTCTGATTGCTACCCATTCGACTTTGCTTCTTACAGATGCCAGACAAGAGCAGCTTATGCTCATACATCAGGTTCCAGGAGAAAATACAGAGGTGCGTCCAGCGGGAATTTCTACTTTTGCAGCCCATAGAGATACTATTGCCAAGGAAGTTTTTCATGCAAATGCCATTGGAAGCTATGCCAGGGAAACGGTTCAGCAAATGATGAGAGAGAAAGATAAGAAGAAAATGGAGGAGAACATTGGTAAACTAGGGCCAGGATTTCAGCGGTTTCGTTTATATGAACAGTATTACCAATTGTTTGGCGAAGATTCTGAATTGAGGTGAAAATAATGTTTTGGGAGATGGATAAAGGAAATCATGAAAATACTCTAAAAGAGATTAACGAATACTTGCTATCCTTCTTTCAATTTGCAGCACAGTCTGCCAGTACTGAGTTTCAAGAGTCAGAATGGATTGCTTTTGCCGGAATACCTGGGAAATGGTTGTATCTGGTTTACAAAAGAGACGCAAAAAATGGAAAAGAAATGCATAGCGCCATTGACCAGCTTTTTCTTTTAGAAAGAAGAGAAAGAAAAAAGATTTACAAGGCCATTGTTCATGATCATACTTTTTCTCAGGAACACACAAGTGAGTTTAAGCTGGAAAGCACGGCATTGAAACCAGAATATCATAAAATTTTAAAAGGTTTTTATTTGTATTTTTATAATATATCTTTATATTCCAGCCAGTTTGAGGTAAGGGGAAAGAAGTTTGGCAGGAAAGAGCTTGCTGAAAAGTTTTTTGAAGGGAAAAATGCACCCTTAAGGACAGTATGTCCAGTATGTCTTCAATCCATGACAAACGCTGAGAAGGAAGACGAAATTGAACATTATTTTGGAAAAGCTTTTGTGCCTTGTTTGGCTTTGCATCCGGATAATCTGTATTTCTGCTGCCCTACTTGTAATAAGATTTATAAAGGAATCCGGTCTCCTTTTTATAGAAAAAGCCAAGATATACGAAAAATTTTTCTTCCTTATCTTGATGTGATTCGAGAACAGGTAAAGATTGAATTTACACATCATGAGGATCAAGACGGAGTAAAATTGGTGCCAGAGAATAGAAAAAAGGCTTACATAGAAGAAAAAATAGAAGCAGTAGAAAATATTTTCCAGTTAGAAGAACGCTGGTCCGGTATGTTGGAAGTTTATTTTTCTGCTCTGACAGCAGAATACGAAGCTTTTGGAGCTACGGATATAGATAATTTGAAAAAAGAGATGGAAAGGGATCTAAAAAAAGCAAAAGCTAAAGTAAAGGTATGTCCCAATCTGTATATAGAAACAGAATACTTAGAATGGTTATATCAGAAACAATTGAAAGCCTTTTATTCAAATATGAAGCAAAAGGATGATAAACCAGTGATTGTACAATAGGGGTGACAAAATGAGTCGTGGAATTGGAGCACGTGCTAATCTCGTTTTAGAAGATGAAAAAACAGTTATGTATGAATATGGCGGTTACAATTTGAATGAACCTGAGTATAGAAATGAAGATCACGTATATGATGGGACAATAACGATTTCTCGTGACTGCTTTGCTGAACCTGAAATTCATGAGAAATTAAAAAAGATGCCAAGTGGAAGAAAAAAACTAATCATCAAGCGTATTCCAGTCAGTGTGGATTATCCGCAGATGATTAGCGATGGACGAATTATTATTGAGAACTGCAGTAATTGTTGGCAGTGTACACCGGATGAAAATATTGATGTGATGGCATTACATATTCTGTTTTATCTGTTTAGACAGTACCAAGAAGAAGGAAAAATGCCAGAGTACATCAGTTATAATGTGTAAATACAAAATCAAGGTCATTGTGCTTGGTCTATATGGAGTATAAAAAGAAATCATAAATGGGTGTCGTGTCGGCATCCATTTTTTATATATTGAAAATGGAAAACTATCTGTGCCGAGTTTAAAGATATGGTTAAGGGCAAATTTGCAATAAAATATTGACAATATGCACATGGGAGAATAGAATAAACAGAGGTTATGTAAAAAAACAGAAATAATTTTCATAAAAAAGAAATAAAAAGGATTTTATGGAGAAAAAGAATGAATGAATATGAATATAGAAGGAGATCCGGAAATAGCAGCTCCCGACAACCAGGGAGGCAGCGCCCAGGGAGCGGTAGTACCCAGCACTCCAGGAATCAACAGTCAGGGCGAAGAAATCCGGGAGAAAACACGGCCAGACGGGTAAGGACTGCCTATGATGCAGGAACATCTGCTTCCTACAGACGTAGGAGTGGTCTAGAGGAATGTCTGGCGCTGGAAGAGGAAAATGAGAGAGAATACCAGGAATATCTGGAGCGGAAACGTAGAAGGGCTATTCAAAGACGGCGGGAGGAACAGCTTAGAAAACAAAAAATAGAGATGATAAAAAAGCTGTCTGTCGTAGGAATTGCAGCAGTGGTGCTGCTCTTTTTTGGATATAAGCTGTTTTTTTCAAATCCAGTATCTAAGAAAGTCACTGTGGAAGCAGGAACGAAAGAACTTAAAGTTTCTGACTTTTTGAAGAAAAAGGCAGATGCAAAATTTGTTACAGATATGTCAAAAGTGGATTTGAATCATGTTGGAGAACAGGAGATTGTTATTGAAGCCAAAGGGAAAAAGAGAACTTGCAAGCTCATTGTCAAGGACACTACACCGCCAAAGGCGAAAGCAGAGAATATGACCATTGATATCGACGGAGACTTGAAGGCAAAAGAGCTGGTGACAGATATTCAGGATGCCACAGATGTGAAATGTAGCTTTGAGAAAAAGCCGGATTTATCGAAAAAGGGAAAAGTCTCTGCAACTGTTGTGCTTACAGATGAGGGAGGGAATACTGCGAAAGTTTCATCAGAAATCAAAGTGATAGAAGATAAGGAAGCACCAGAGATTAATGGTGTAGCGCCTCTTACTGGATTTGCAGGTGACCCGATTTCTTACAAAGCAGAGATTACAGTAACCGATAACTGTGATAAAAAAGTAAAATTGGAAATTGACAAAAGCGATGTGAATCAAGAAGAACCTGGTACATATGATGTCATCTATACAGCCAAGGACAGGGCAGGGAATAAGACAGAGGAAAAAACAACTATTACCATTAAGGAAAAACCGGAAAATTATGTGGAGCCGGAAGAAGTAGAGAAAGAAGCTGATGAAGTTCTGGCAGAGATTATTGATGATGATATGACCCAAAAAGAAATGGCAAGAGCCATTTATGATTGGACAAGAACGAACATAGGTTATGTGAATAGTTCAGAAAAGGAAAGCTGGACCAATGGGGCACATCAGGGATTTACTACAAGACAAGGCGACTGTTTTATTTTCTTTGCTACAGCCAAAGCACTGCTGACTCAGGCGGGAATTCCAAATCTGGATATTGAGAAGAGTGACACGAGTCATTCCAGACATTACTGGAGTTTGGTGGACGTAGGAGATGGTTGGTATCATTTTGATACGACTCCAAGGCAGGGAGGAGGAGAGTTTTTCCTGCTTACAGATGAGGAAATTTTGAATTATTCAAAGGCTCATAAGAATAGTCATATTTTTGACCAGAGCAAATATCCTGCAACACCTACAGAAGATTCTTCTGTTGATTAGGAGGCGAATGGTGTGACATTAGGAATTTTAGGAGGGCTTGGTCCCATTGCAACTGCATATTTTATGGAACTGCTGATTCAGATGACAAAGGCAGAAAAAGACCAGGATCATTTGCAGATGATTATTTATAACATGCCCCAAATCCCAGACCGGACAGCTTATATCCTTGGAAAATCAGAAGAAAATCCTGTGGATGAAATGATCAGGCTGGGAAAGCAGCTGGCTGTACAAGGGGCAGGCTGTATTGCTATTCCCTGTATTACGGCTCATTACTTTTATGAGGAATTGTCCAGAGAAATTCCGGTTCCTGTACTTCATGGAATACAGAAAACCGTACTGGAAATACGAAACAAAGGTATTCAATCTGTCGGGATTATGGCTACAGATGGAACCATTCAAAGTGGTATTTTTCAGAAAGAGCTAGAGTCCATGGGGATGGAAACAGTGATTCCGGAGCCATTGTACCAGCAGGATATTATGGATTTGATTTATAGGGATATCAAAGCAGGATTACCTCCTGATATGGACAAATTCAGGAGGGTTTCCAACCACTTAAGAGAAAAAGAAGCTGGGGTTCTGGTTCTTGGATGTACAGAATTATCTCTTATAAAAAAAGACTATGATATTGGAGATGGGTATGTAGATACCCTGGAAGTTCTGGCAAAATATGCCCTGAAACAATGTAAAAAAGAAGTGAAAGAACCTTATGAAAATTTGATTAAGGTATAAGGAGAAAGAAAATGCAAAGAAATATTTTGGAATACTTGGAACATACAGTAAAGCGGGTTCCGGATAAAACTGCATTTGCCAATGGAGAAATGGGGATGAGCTTTCAGGAAGTATTTGATGCTTCCAGAAGTATAGGAACCTGCCTGCTTGAAAAAGGCTATGAAAAAGAACCCATTGTTATTTATATGAAGAAACATCCACATATGATTACTGCTTTTTGGGGTGTCGTGTATAGTGGCTGTTTTTATGTGCCTATGGATGAAGAAATGCCGGCATTCCGTATTGAACTGATTTTTCAGAATCTGAAACCAAGAGCTGTGATCTGTGATGAAAGCACCAGAGGACTCATTGATGGATTTCAGGATTTTGAGGGAGAAATCCTTCTCTATGATGAGATGGTTCAGACTCCTGTAAAAGAAGAAAAATTGGAAACAATCAGAGACAACTCCATTGATACAGACCCTATTTATATTGTGTTTACTTCCGGTTCTACAGGGATTCCAAAAGGGGTGGCAGCCTGCCACAGGTCTGTCATTGACTATGTGGAAAATCTTACCGAAGTGCTCCAGATAAGTGAAGATTCCGTATTGGCAAACCAGACACCATTGTATTTTGATGCCTGTTTAAAAGAACTGTTTTCTTCTTTGAAATATGGAGCCACAACCTATCTGGTTCCCAAGGAATTGTTTATGTTTCCCCTGAAACTGGTGGAATTTCTGAATGAGTACAAGATTAATACCGTGTGCTGGGTGGTATCTGCTCTGACTATGATTTCTTCTATGAAGACCTTTGACAAGGTGATTCCAAAATACCTTCATACCGTAGCTTTTGGAAGCGAAGTATTTCCTATCAAGCAGTTTCATTTGTGGAAAAAGGCTCTTCCTAACGCCCGTTTTATTAACTTGTATGGACCTACTGAGGCAACAGGAATGAGCTGCTATTATGAGGTAAACAGGGATTTTGAAGAGGGAGAGAGCATCCCTATTGGCCGTCCTTTTAAGAATACAGAAATTCTGCTTTTAGATGAGAAAAACCAGATTCCAGCCCAAGGTGAACCAGGGGAAATGTGTATCCGAGGAACAGCCTTGACCCTGGGGTATTATAATAATTTTGAAAAGACGGATGAGGTTTTTGTGCAGAATCCTTTAAATCCTTATTATCATGAATTGATTTACCGTACAGGTGATATTGGAAAGTTCAATGAATATGGAGAACTTGTTTTTATCTCCAGAAAAGACTATCAGATTAAGCACATGGGACACAGGATTGAGTTAGGAGAAATTGAAGCCCATGTGAATATGAATGAGGGCATTCGCAGCGCTTGCTGTATTTATGATAAAGAAAAGGGCAAAATCATTCTCTTCTACACAGGAGAAAGAGAAGTGAAAGATCTGGTCACATCTTTGAAGAGTACCCTTCCAAGATATATGATTCCAAATCAGGTCTATGCTCTGGAAGAAATGCCGCTGACAGCTAATGGTAAGATTGACAGAAACAAATTAAAAGAAATTTACCAAGAGAAGAAAAGGAGAAAATAAGTATGGAAGCATTATTAGAAATTTTAAATGACCTGCACCCAGAAGTGGATTTTGAAACCTGTAACACGTTAGTTGATGACAAGATTATTGATTCTTTCGATATTGTCACCATCATT
>ULYF01049104.1_pt1 | contig 17516 bp, 10 predicted proteins | sample 1961941 | NCBI WGS metagenome assembly ULYF01 (sample SAMEA4835857, study PRJEB28245) | human gut metagenome | biome: gut microbiome; material: fecal sample | place: Denmark | collected 2008 | reverse complement strand
AGTCCCACAACCACTCCGCCGTACTTTGCCACCAGCGGAAAGATCTGATCCATTACCTCTTTTTTTCCGTTTACAGAATTGATCAAAGCCTTTCCGTTATAAATCCGCAGGGCCCGCTCCATGGCCTGTGGATTGGAGGTGTCAATCTGCAGTGGCAGATCGATCACCGCCTGCAGTTCCTTTACCACTGCCTCCATCATAGAGGGCTCGTCAATCTCCGGCAGCCCTACATTTACATCCAAAATGTCCGCGCCGTTGTCCTGCTGGGTCACGCCCTCCCGCAGGATATATTCCAGGTTATGATCCCTGAGGGCCTGCTTAAATTTTGACTTTCCCGTAGGATTGATCCGCTCGCCGATAATTACGGTCTTTTTGTCAAATACCACTGCCTGGGAATAGGAGGAAACCACGGTCCGGTTCTTTTTTTCCGGCCACATCACAGGAAGATCCTTACACCGCTTTACCGTTTCCCGGATATGCTCCGACCCGGTTCCACAGCACCCTCCCACGATCACAGCTCCCATTTTTACAATTTCTTCCATAACCTCGCCGAACCGGACTGCGTCAATATCATAGACCGTTTTCCCGTTCTCGCTTCTTGGAAGGCCTGCATTGGGATTTACCAACACCGGGGTTGATGACACAGAAAGAAGCTCTTCTACGATTCCCTTCATCTGTACCGGACCCAGACCGCAGTTAATTCCCAGCACATCCACTCCCAGCCCCTCCAAAAGAGCTACGGTAGAGGACACATCGCCGCCGGTCAGAAGCTTTCCCTTTTCATCAAAGATGACTGTTGCAAAGATCGGCAGCCGCTCCCCTGTTTCAGGAGAAAATCCCGCTTCCTTTGCTGCAAGTACAGCAGCCTTCAGTTCATAGCAATCGCTCATGGTTTCGATCAGCACCAGGTCGGCTCCCGCTCTGGCTCCATATGATACGGTTTCCTTATAAATCTCAACCGCATCTTCAAACTCCAGATCGCCAAGAGGCTTAAGAAGCTTTCCCGTAGGACCCAGATCCAGGGCCACATAGCCGTGTCCCTCTGCCCTAACGGCCTCTTTTGCATGGCTTACCGCCTCACTTACAATTTTTTCCAATTCTTCGCCGTATTTTAAGCGGTTGGCTCCAAATGTATTCGTGGTTATAAGATCAGAGCCTGCCTGAAGATACATCCGGTGGATCCCGCAGATTTCCTCCGGATGGGTCAGGTTCCACCGCTCCGGCAGTTCTCCTGCCTTTAATCCCTTAGCCTGCAAAAGGCTTCCCATACCGCCGTCAAAAAACAGGCGCCGCTGTCTCATTTCCTGTAAAATGTTCATTCCTTAATCCTCGCTTCCTGTTTGCCGCCGATAGGCGCAGTCCTTTTTTCCACAGGCCTCACAGCCTTTTACCTCACAGCCGCAGGGCGTCCTTCCAAGCCCCATCACCGCTGTCACAGATTTGGACGGCATCATCAGATACCCTCCCGTAAGACGGATTCCCAGCTGCTTTCCCCCATCCACGCACTCTAAAAGATACGGCTGGCATTCCAGAGGAAAATCCCCGTAACCCGGACTGAATCTTGGCCGAAGATACAGCCCTTTTGCTTCATATGCTGCCTTTAACTCCCTGCAGACCCGGTCACAGTATTCCTCGATCATGGCCGCAGCCGCAGCCTGCAGGATCACTGCCCGGCTCATCTGCAGACGGTTATATCTCTGGATCAGATAATCTGTCCCCAGCCCCAATGTAGCGGCAAAAACAAGAATTTCACCGCAGCCTGCCAGATTTTTAGAAAGCTGTCTGCTGCTTGTATGAACCCTGTCAAAACGAATCTCATGCTCCGGGCCCAGCTCCAGTAAAAAAGAGCGGACACGATGCCTGGGCTCTGCCTTCTCTGCCAAAAGCCCCAGACACATTTCTATCTCATCTGCAACTGCCCTATCCGGTTCTGCCTGCCCCCTGTATCCCAGATAACGCAGCACCTCTCTCCTGCTTACAGAAGAAATGTCCATCTATATGCCTCCTGCTGCATGGAATCTTTTATTTTACAATATCTGACAGATTTTCCCGGATCTTTGCCGCTACATCTGGCTTATTCATGGTATATACATGGATTCCGCGGATGCCGTTTGCGATCAGGTCAATGATCTGATCCGTGGCATAGGCGATTCCTGCCTGCTTCATGGCAGCGGGATCATCTCCGAACTTATCCACCAGGGACATAAAGCGGGCCGGCATATGGCAGCCGGACATCTGGATGCTGCGCTTTACCTGCTTTACATTTGTAATAGGCATAATCCCCGCGATCACAGGTACGGTAATCCCCTTTTCCCGGATCCGGTACAGATAGCTGTAGAGAATACTGTTGTCAAAAAACATCTGGGTGGTAACAAAATCGCAGCCGGCCTCCACCTTCTGCTTTAAATAATCCATATCCACAGACTTGTTGGCAGACTCCACATGGCCTTCAGGGTAGCAGGCGGCTCCGATACAGAAATCTCCTGCCTCCCGGATCTCCCGGATCAGTTCGGAGGCATAGTGATATACCTGAGGCGTCTGTCCATCCTGAGGAATGTCACCTCTTAAAGCAAGGATATTTTCGATCTTATGCTCCTTCAGTTCGTTCAATACCTGCTGGACCTTTTCTCTGGTAGAAGAAACACAGGTCAGATGAGCCAGCGGAGTTACCCCACAGTTTTCCTGCAGATCAGACGCGATCTTTACAGTATAATCGCTGGTGCCGCCTCCTGCGCCGTAGGTAACGCTCATAAAGGCCGGATGCAGCCTTGCGATTTCCTCTGCCGCTTTCTCAACCGATGCAAATGCATCCTGAGTTTTGGGCGGAAATACTTCAAATGACAGGGTTGGTTTTCCCTCTGCTAAGATGTCACGGATTTTCATGTCATAGCCTCCCTTGTGATTGATATACAGCGGATCGGATCACATACCAAAAACCGTTGTAAAAAGACCCCGACGCCCTGTTACAGACGCCGGAGCCGGATCATTTACTGTTTCAGACTGCAGTCATTATACTTCCACAGTAATCTTCTTTAAATGCCAGATATCTCTTACATATTCCTCGATGGTACGATCAGAGGTAAACTTTCCGCTGTGTCCTACATTTAAGATTGCTGCCTTTGCCCACCAGGAAGAATTTCTGTAGGCCTGATCGATCTTCTTATGTGCCTCTGCGTAGGAACGGAAATCCTTCAGGATGAAATATGTGTCTGCACGGTCGCTGCTCTTTGTATTTAATAGTGAATCATAAATATCTCTGAATAACTCCGGATTTTCCGGTGAATAAAAGCCGTTTACAAGCTGCATCAGTACCCGGCGGATCTCCGGATCGTTATTAAAGATATCCATTGGCTGATAATCGCGGTTCTTTTCATGGGCAATTACTTCGTCAGAAGACATACCGAAAATGAAGGCATTTTCATTTCCAACCTCTTCTACGATCTCCACGTTAGCGCCGTCCATTGTTCCCAGGGTCAGGGCGCCATTTAACATAAACTTCATGTTGCCCGTACCGGAAGCTTCCTTGCTGGCTGTGGAAATCTGCTCGCTCACATCAGCCGCGGCGAAAATGATCTCTGCATTGGATACACGGTAGTCCTCGATAAATACCACCTTGATCCTGCCCCCGATGGACTTATCGTTGTTCACCACATCCGCAACCGCGTTGATCAGCTTAATGGTCAGCTTGGCTCTCTTATAGCCTGCCGCTGCCTTTGCGCCGAAGATAAAGGTTCTGGGAACCATATCCATATCCGGATGATCCTTTAACTGATTATACAGATACATTACATGGAGAATATTCATCAACTGGCGCTTGTACTCATGGAGACGCTTTACCTGCACATCGAAGATCGATCTTGGATCTACGTCAATGCCGTTGTGCTCCTTGATGTACTTTGCAAGACGGACCTTATTCTCGTACTTGATCTGCATAAACTCCTTCTGGCATTCCTTGTCCTCTGCACAGGGAAGAAGCTCTGCAATATGGGGCAGATCTGTGATCCACTGGTCTCCGATCTTGGAGGTTACCCAGTCTGCCAGAAGCGGGTTGCCGTGAAGCAGGAAGCGCCTCTGAGTAATGCCGTTTGTCTTATTGTTGAACTTCTCCGGCATCATTTCATAGAAATCCTTTAATTCCTGATGCTTTAAGATCTCTGTATGAAGCCTTGCAACGCCGTTGACAGAAAAGCTTGCCACAATTGCCATATAGGCCATGCGCACCTGTCCGTCATAGACAACGGCCATCTGGCGGATCTTCTCCTGATCTCCCGGATAGCGGGCCTGGATCTCATTTACAAAGCGGCGGTTGATCTCCTCCACGATCTGATAGATACGGGGGAGCAGCCTGGAGAACAGGTCAATGGGCCACTTCTCCAGAGCCTCGGACATAATGGTATGATTGGTGTAGGCACAGGTCTTTGTGGTAATATCCCATGCTTCCTCCCAGGTCAGTCCCTCTTCATCCAAAAGGATACGCATCAGCTCAGGGATCGCAACCGTAGGATGGGTATCATTTAACTGGAATACCACCTTATCCTGGAATCCATGGATGGTGCCGTGAAGCTCCTTATACTTTAATACCGCTCTTTGAACGCTGGCAGAGATGAAGAAATACTGCTGCTTTAAGCGCAGTTCCTTGCCTGCATAGTGGTTGTCATTGGGATAAAGCACTTCAACAATGGTCTTTGCCAGATTTTCCTGCTCCACTGCCTTCTGGTAGTCGCCCCGGTCAAAGGAATCCAGATTAAAGGTATTGATAGGCTCTGCATCCCAGATCCGCAGTGTATTGACTACATTGTTACCGTAGCCGATCACAGGCAGGTCATAGGGAACGGCTCTTACGGACTGATAGCCGTCCTGTACAAAGTGGTTCATGCCGTCTCTGTTTTCAATCCGCACATAACCGCCGAATTTTACCTCTACCGCGTACTCCGGACGTCGGATCTCAAAGGGATTGCCGTTTTTCAGCCAGTTGTCCGGAACCTCTACCTGATAGCCGTTTTCAATCTTCTGCTTGAACATGCCGTATTTATAGCGGATGCCGCAGCCATAGGCCGGATATCCCAGGGTCGCCAGGGAATCGAGGAAGCAGGCTGCCAGACGGCCCAGACCGCCGTTTCCAAGAGCTGCATCCGGTTCCTGATCCTCAATCACATTTAAGTCAAAGCCCAGCTCCTCAAGAACCTCTGCGATCTCCTTACGGGCACAGATATTGATAATATTGTTTCCAAGCGCTCTTCCCATTAAAAACTCCATGGAAAGGTAATAAACGGTCTTTGCATCCTTTTTCTCATATTCCTTATGCGTTGCGATCCATTCGTCAATGATTACATCCTTTACCGCAAAGGCAACCGCCTGAAACACCTGCTGGGGAGTGGCCTCGTCGATGGTGCGGCGGAACATGTTTTTCACATTGTACATAACGGATTTTTTAAAGGTGGCCTTGTCAAATTCCATAGGATTCATCGGATTCTCCTTCTTACTTTCCAGATCCGCCCGAAAACTCCCGTTTCAGGGCGGATCGGCCTTTTATACTCTTTTATCTCCCTACATTAGCTTTTCAACGCCAAGCATTACGCTCTCACCGTTGATGTTCCACTCTTTTACAAAGCCCTTCATCTGGCCTAAGTGGATATGGTCTGCCATAACCTCTGTTTTGATCTCATCTGCATTTGCCTTTACAAGCTCTGCGATGCGCTCATTTCCATCCTGGTATACGGCGATATGATCCATAACTTCAAAACCGGCTTCCTTACGCATGGTCTGGATCTTGCTGATCACCTCGCGGACAAAGCCCTCCTCAATCAGTTCAGGAGTCAGATTGGTATCCAGGACAACGGTCACATAATTGTCCTCTTCCGTTACATAGCCGTCCTTCTTTGCCACGTCGATCAGCAGGTCATCCTTTGTAAGAACAACCTCCTGGCCGTCAAAATCAAAGGTCAGTGCGCCGGATTCATTTAAGGTATCCATGGCAGCGCTGCCGTCCAGCTCTGTCAGAGCCTGTCGGATCCTTCCGAGAAGCTTTCCATACTTTGGCCCTACGGTCTTTAACTGAGGCTTAAAGGTATAGGAGGTAAATGCCCGTACATCCTCTGTAAAGGTTACCTTTTTAACATTTAACTCTTCCTCAATGATCTTTACATAGAACTCGGACAGCTCATGGTCTGCCTTTACGTACATCTGGGCGATAGGCTGACGGTTCTTGATATTGGCTGTATTTCTGGCGGCACGGCCCATAACAACCGTATCCAGCACCTCATCCATATCAGACTCTAAGGCCAGGTCGATCCACTCTTCCTTTACCTCAGGATAATCGCACAGATGGATGCTCTCAGGCGCATTCTTATCAATATTTCTTACAATATTCTGGTAGATCTGCTCTGTCATGAAGGGGATCATTGGGGCAGCCGCCTTTGCAACGGTTACAAGAGCGGTATAAAGTGTCATATAAGCATTGATCTTATCCTGCTCCATGCCCTTTGCCCAGAAACGCTCACGGCTTCTGCGCACATACCAGTTGCTCATATCGTCTACAAACTCCTGAAGGGCTCTTGCTGCCTCAGGGATCTGGTAATTCATCAGGCTGTTGTCAACGGTCTTTACCATAGAGTTCATCTTGGATAAGAGCCAGCGGTCCATAACGGGCAGCTTGTCATACTCCAGGCTGTATTTGGTTGCATCAAACTGGTCAATATTGGCATACAGTACCCAGAATGCGTAGGTGTTCCACAGCGTTCCCATGAACTTTCTCTGGCCCTCGGTCACAGCCTTATCCTGGTATCTCTTTGGAAGCCAGGGCGCGCTGCAGGTATAGAAGAACCAGTGGATTGCGTCTGCACCATGTGTTGCCAGAGCCTCAAAGGGATCAACGGCATTTCCCTTGGACTTGCTCATCTTCTGTCCGTTCTCGTCCAATACAAGACCCATAACAACTACATTTTCATAAGGCGCCTTGTTAAAGAGCAGGGTGGACTCTGCAAGAAGGGAGTAGAACCAGCCTCTAGTCTGATCCACAGCCTCGGAAATGAACTGAGCCGGGAACTGAGACTCAAAAAGCTCTTTATTCTCAAACGGATAATGATGCTGTGCAAAGGGCATGGCTCCTGAATCGAACCAGCAGTCAATTACCTCAGGCACTCTCTTCATCACGCCGCCGCAGTGAGGGCACTTGATGGTCACTGCGTCAATATAAGGACGGTGAAGCTCGATCTCATCGGGGCAGTTGTCAGAAAGGCTCTTTAACTCCTCGATGCTTCCTACGGAATGCTGATGGCCGCAGCCCTCGCACTCCCAGATATTAAGCGGCGTACCCCAGTATCTGTTTCTGGAAATGCCCCAGTCCTGGATATTCTCCAGCCAGTCGCCGAAGCGGCCCTTTCCGATGGACTCAGGCACCCAGTTTACAGTATTGTTATTGCGGATCAGATCATCCTTTACAGCGGTCATCTTGATGAACCATGACTCTCTTGCATAGTAGATCAGAGGTGTTCCGCAGCGCCAGCAGTGAGGATAGCTGTGCTCAAAGCTGGGAGCGGAGAATAACAGCCCTCTCTCCTCCAGATCCTTTAATACCAGAGGATCCGCATCCTTTACAAATCTGCCGCCGAACGGAGTGTCCTCTGTCATGTCGCCCTTTGCGTCCACCAGCTGTACGAAGGGCAGGTCATATTTACGGCCCACATTAGCGTCGTCCTCACCGAAAGCAGGAGCGATGTGTACGATTCCAGTACCGTCTGTCAGCGTTACATAGGTATCGCAGACAACGTAATGGCCCTTTTTGTGCTGCTTTTCGCAGTACGGCTTAGAGCAGTCGTAAAGAGGCTCGTACTCCTTAAATTCCAGCTCCTTGCCCTGATAGGTTTCAAGGACTTCCACATCCTCGCCCAGCACCTTCTCTACCAGTGCGTGAGCCATATAGTAGGTATAACCGTCTGCGGTCTTTACCTTTACATATTCCTCATTTGGGTTGACGCAGAGAGCCACGTTGCTTGGAAGAGTCCAGGGAGTGGTGGTCCATGCCAGAATGTAAGCATCCTCATCCTTTACCTTAAACCGGGCAATGGCGGAGCGTTCCTTTACATCCTTATAGCCCTGAGCTACCTCATGGGAGGACAGAGGAGTTCCGCAGCGTGGACAGTAGGGTACTACCTTAAAGCCCTTATATAACAGGCCCTTGTCCCAAATCTGCTTTAAGGCCCACCACTCAGACTCGATAAAGTTATTGTCATAAGTAACGTATGGATGATCCATGTCGGCCCAGAAGCCTACGGTGCTGGAGAAATCCTCCCACATTCCCTTGTACTTCCAGACACTTTCCTTACACTCCTTGATAAAAGGCTCCAGACCGTACTTCTCGATCTGATCCTTTCCGTCCAGGCCCAGCTTCTTTTCCACTTCCAGCTCGACCGGAAGTCCGTGGGTATCCCAGCCGGCCTTTCTTGGAACCATATATCCCTTCATGGTTCTGTATCTGGGGATCATATCCTTAAATACACGGGTCTCAACATGGCCGATATGAGGTTTTCCGTTGGCAGTTGGCGGTCCGTCATAAAACACATAAGGCTTGCATCCTTCACGCATCTTGATGCTCTTTTCAAAAATGTGTTCATCTGCCCAGAACTTTTCTACTTCTTTTTCCCGTTCTACAAACTTTAAGTCAGTAGGGACTTTGTTGTACATCTTTTTCTACCTCCATTTGAATTTGTTCGATGCCTCACAGGAAAGAATATTTCATAGGGATCCCTTTCCTATGAAATAAAAAAAGACTCCCGCCCTGTAAAAGGACGAAAGTCTTGGATTCGTTTAACCACCTGTTACTGCATACTGTCATATGAGTTCCTCTAACGCAGGAAAAACGGCCGTGCCTACTAAAAACGTTCAGCCGGCGGCTCCGGAGTGATCTTCACAAACATCCCTTTTGACACCGGATTTCCACCGCCACCGGCTCTCTTTGGTCTCTGGGGAAAGCTACTGTCTCCTTCACAGCCTTTACCTTATAACGTCTTTATTATAATGACTGGGCTTTAAAATGTCAACGGCAGATTAAAAAAGTCCTCAAAAAAGCGAATACAGAATACTAATCTACAAATTTGGCATTCGGATAGATACGTTTCATACGTTCATCCGGAAAATGGCGGTCCAGCCAGCCATTCAGCCCGCCTTCTTCCCCGGAAACCGTCTGGCTTACGGCTGTCTTTTCATCCTGTCTTGCAGAATACCGCCCCAGAGCAAGGCCGGAGAGAGCCATATCAAAGACCATAAAAAGGATCAGACTATTGCTGAGAAGCTTTCCACATTTGACCGGAAGCTTCTCAATCCATCCCGACAGTATCGGATAGAGCATCTTTAGCCAGACCACCGCCACGATCCCCCAGAAAAAACAATACAGCAGATTGATACGGCCTCCCAGATTAAAGGGAATGGCGCTGTAATCCCAGAATACCGTACCGAACACAAGCTCTGAAAATACACTGCATATGTATTCGTAAGCTCCTCCAAGGATCGTTCCCGCAAGAAAGATATAACGGTCATTTTTCTCTCTGTAGGGATAAAGAAACGCAGTGAGGAGCACACAGCCCAGACCCCATACAATACTGAAAGGGCCGTATACCACGCTGCTGCGGCTCATGATGATCCCGGTTCTGGTATAGCAGAAAATCGTTTCTGTAATATCCCCCAGAAAAGCACCGATAAAAAACAGCATTGCCAGCTTGTAAAAACAGCAGCCTCTGGCAAAAACGGCTGTTTTTTCATCTATGCCCCCATTCTCCGCCCTCTTCCTTTCTTTCAGGCTGGGATACGCTTTTACCATCCTGCGTCTGATCCGCTCTGTGAGGGCATTTTCAAGAAAGGACGACAGCCCATAAAGCCGTCCGCTGACCTCAAAGGCTGCCCGTCCCAGAAAATAGTTCATCTGCAGGACAGCTGCCGAAGAACCCAGGCCATCTAAAAATGCTGCAATCAATACAGCTGTCAGAATAAGCCTTCCGGCCCTTTGGGGAAGCATATAAATAAGCTTTACCAGAAGCGGGTCAAACAGCCGGATACAAAGCACGGCACAGATTCCCCAGAAAAGAGAGGCCGGCAGACAGATATACCCTCTTGCAGAAAACCTGTGTCCGGAATAATCCCACCATTTCTGGCCGGAAATCCGCTCCAGCAGAAAACCGCAGATGTATTCTGCAAAGGCTGCTATGATCATGCCACCCAGAAAAAGGAAAATCAAATGCTCCCTAAGTTCCGGCAGAACAATCCCAAAGGCCGCAGACGTCAATCCGTAGACTGGACAGAAGGGTCCGTTTAAATAGCCTCTGTTGACAAATTTTTTCTGCTTGGCCGCAGCCGCACACACCTCCAGGCACCAGCCCGCGACCGAGTAGACCGCAAACATCCATAACAGCTCATATCCGGAATACCTCATAGGCCGCCTCCTTTTTACAGTTCTTTTCATTCTCTTATGAATTGTACCACAGAATATGCCATTTCACCATACGGACAGAATCGTTATATTTTTAACATTTCGTTTTCCTTTTGTAAAATTTATGCTATACTACTGTCAATTAACTTACAGCCTTCCGCCGGCCCTTAAGGGAAGACGGGGACATACCAGGGAGGAAAACCTTATGGATCACAGAAATCTTACACTGCTGACAGACCTGTATGAACTTACCATGATGCAGGGATATTTTAAAGAAAAAGACGCCAATGAAACCGTCATTTTCGATATGTTTTACCGGAACAATCCGCACGGAAACGGGTTTGCCGTCTGCGCCGGACTGGATCAGGTGATTGAATATATCAGGGATCTTCATTTCGATAAAAGCGATATCGCATATCTCAGAAGCGTAGGAATCTTTGAAGAAGACTTTCTGGAATATCTCCGGGACTTCCGTTTTACGGGTGATATCTATGCCATTCCTGAAGGTACGGTTGTTTTCCCCAGAGAACCTCTTGTAAAGGTGACCGCCCCGATCATGCAGGCACAGCTGGTAGAAACAGCCCTTCTTAATATCATCAATCACCAGAGCCTGATCGCCACTAAAACAGAGCGCATCGTCTATGCCGCCAAGGGCGACGGCGTGATGGAATTTGGACTGCGCCGTGCCCAGGGGCCGGACGCCGGCACCTATGGGGCAAGAGCCGCCATGATCGCAGGCTGCATCGGCACCTCCAATGTGCTCTGCGGAAAAATGTTTGACGTACCTGTAAAGGGCACCCATGCTCACAGCTGGATCATGAGCTTCCCGGATGAACTTACCGCCTTCCGTACCTATGCAAAGCTCTATCCGTCTGCTTGCATCCTTCTGGTAGACACCTACGATACCTTAAATTCCGGTATTCCAAACGCCATCCGGGTATTTAAAGAAATGCGGGAAGAAGGAATCCCCCTTACCTTTTACGGCATCCGCTTAGACAGCGGCGATCTGGCCTATCTTTCCAAAAAAGCGAAAAAAATGCTGGATGAAGCCGGCTTTCCGGATGCGATTATCTCTGCTTCCAATGACCTTGACGAATATCTCATTGACAGCCTAAAGATGCAGGGAGCTGCCATCAATTCCTGGGGAGTGGGAACCAACCTGATCACCGCAAAGGACTGCCCTTCCTTCGGAGGCGTTTATAAGCTGGCTGCGGTAAAGGACAAAACCACCGGCGAATTTATTCCCAAGATCAAGCTCTCTGAGAATGCGGAAAAAATTACCAACCCCGGCAACAAGACGATCCAGCGGATTTACGAAAAAGAAACCGGAAAGATTATCGCTGATCTCATCTGCCTGGTGGATGAGAAATTCGACACTAACAATTCGCTCCTTCTCTTTGATCCCATTGAGACATGGAAAAAAACACTCCTCGCTCCCAGAACCTATACCATGCGTGAGCTCCTTGTCCCTGTTTTCCTAAACGGAACCTGCGTATACGAAACTCCAAAGGTAATGGACATCCAGGCTTACTGCAAAAAGGAACTGGATACCCTGTGGGACGAGTCCAAGCGTCTTGTAAATCCCCACAAGGTTCATGTGGATCTGTCCAATGAACTGTGGCATATGAAAAATCAGCTTCTTGATACTTATCACAGAAAATGATGAAATACGAATAAAAACCGGCTTTCCCCCATATCAGTCTGTACCGCCTGATATGGGGCAGAAAGCCGGTTTTTATATTATCTTATTTCAGCAGTTCATTAATGCAGACTGCTCCGTATGGACGGATACTCATTCTGTAAGCGCAGCCCTCCCCCAGACAGCCCTCGATATAGCGGATATACTCATCTGTCAGGTCATTTGGCAGCATAACCATAATGACGCCGGCAAAACCGCCTCCATGAACTCTGCAGGCGCCCCTCTGCTTTTCTGCGATAAAAAGCTCTGTAAGAGCCAGCGCAATGGTAATTCCCTGCTCCTGAACAGCACTGTTTGTAAAGCAGTTCTGAAGCCATTTCCAGGAAGAATTGCCGGAAGCGGTGATATTTTTAAGGAACTTCTCAAAGTTTCCTTCCTTTAAGGCCTTTACTTCCTCTTCCACTCTCTTGTTTTCTTCAAAGAAATGGAGAGCGCGGAGCACAGAACGGTCACCTGCAAAGCTTCTTACCTCGCTCAGCTTTTCAATCACCTGTTCCTCCGTCACCTGGGAAAGTACCTCTTTCCCGAAGAACTGAGCCACCTTTTTCATCTCGTTGGGAACCGAAGAATAATCTGCGCTTAAATCTGCATGGCCCTTTCCAGTCTGCACAATGATCAGGCTGTGATCCTGAGATCCAAAGTCAAAGTTGATCTTTTCTACCTCAGGAACCGCAGGTTCTGTAAAGTCAATGGTGATCAGACCGCCCACGGCGCAGGCCATCTGATCTAAAAGTCCGGATGCCTTATCCCAGTAAATATTCTCAGAATATTTTCCGATATGGGCATAAGCTACGCTGTCCATGCGGCCCTCGTTGAAAAATGTATTCAGCATGGAACATAAAAGCATCTCAAAGGAAGCGGATGAACTCACGCCTGCAGCGCTGATCACATTGCTGGTCACATAGGCGTCAAAACCGCCGATACTGTAGCCTGCTTCCTTAAACCCTTTTAACAGACCCTTGATCAGATCAGTAGTTCCTGCTTTTTTTGCGCTTGGCTCCAACTGGTTTAAATCAATGGTGATATCCTGATCATAGGTTTCGCTGATGATATGGACCAGATTAGAATAATTAACAGCAGCCGCACCTACGCAGTCCAGGTTAATGCTGCCTGCAAGTACCTTTCCATGGTTATGGTCTGTATGGTTTCCGCTGATTTCCGTACGGCCCGGTGATGAGAACAGAAGAATATTTTCCCTGTCGCCAAATGTCTGTTCAAAGCCTGTAAGAACCTTTTCATAGCGGGTCTCATTCTCAGCCGCTCCTTCTCTTCCATAAAGCTCTGCCATGAGTGCTGAGGCTTTTTCACTCTTTAAAAGCCTGATGGTATCTTTTACATTCATCCCTGCTTTACCTCTCCTTCTTTCATTCAAATACATATCTCCTGAGGGCTCCGAACCCTATGAAAACAGTGTATCACAAAAAAGCATCCTCCTTCAATACAATATTTTCCTGTATTTATACAATTTTCTGGACACACTCCGTATTTCTGATATAATACCATGATACAAACTTTTACAGAAAGGATGTACTCCCATGATAATACCCGACTGGAATGGAAAGCCATACCACTCTCTGGATTATGAATTAAAACATACCTTTGGGCGCAAACTTTACAAGCTCTCCTTAGACGGCGGCATGACCTGCCCCAACCGGGACGGCACCTGCGGCAGCCGAGGCTGCATTTTCTGCAGCGAGGGTGGATCCGGAGACTTTGCCGCGCCTTTAGGAGGCGATGTATGGAGACAGATTGAAGCTGCAAAGGAACGGATCCGCAGGAAAATGCCTCCAGCAGACGGCAGCGCCGATTACATTGCCTATTTTCAGTCCTTTACCAACACCTATGCCTCCACTGATTATCTGTCCCAGCTGTTTTCCAGAGCCATTTCCCATCCGGAAATTGCGACCCTATCCATCGCCACCCGGCCCGACTGCCTGCCGGATGAAACCATCGCTCTTTTATCCAGTTTAAACCGCATAAAGCCTGTCTGGGTAGAACTGGGGCTGCAGACCATCCACGAAGATACCGCCCGGCTGATCCGCCGGGGATATGCGCTTTCTGTGTTTGAAGAAGCTTTAAAAAAACTGAAAGCCGCAGGACTTACGGTGATCGTCCATGTAATTTTAGGACTTCCCGGAGAATCCAGGGAACGTATGACCGAAACCATCGCCTGGCTGGCAGACCGCCCCATTGACGGGATCAAGCTCCAGCTCCTGCATGTATTAAAAGGAACCGATCTGGCAGCTATGTACCAGTCTGATCCTTTTCCGGTCTTCTCCATGGAAGAATATATTGATTTTGTAATCGATTGTGTGGAGCTGCTTCCGCCGGAACTTACCATCCACCGACTCACCGGAGACGGCCCCAAAAGCCTGTTAATCGCACCCTTATGGAGCGCGGACAAAAAGCGTGTGTTAAACACCCTTTCCCGCCGTTTTAAGGAGCGGGGAACCTGGCAGGGACGGCGCAAATGCAGCCTGTCCCCATGTTACGGTTCGTCCGGCTGCAGTGACGGATCCTGCTGCAATGGCTCCTCCGGACGTATTTCGCTTACCCGTCCGTTTTCATCCACCGCCGCGCCAAAGGACAGCCCTGTCATGTAGTCATAAAATTCGGCTTTCCCTTTTTCATCTGTAAGCATCCTGGTATAGCCTGCCGAGGAAGTTCCAGGAATCAGGGAAAGCCGGGTGGTTTCCCCGTCCCACTCTGCTGCAAGCAGGGCTGTTTTTGGAATACTGCTTCCGAAGATGAAATTTCCCAGACTATATACAATGGGCTTTCCCTTATAGTATTCGATTCCCTGAAGCACATGGGGATGGCTTCCGATGACCAGGTCCGCCCCGGCGTCAATATACTGCTTTCCCAGAGAGCGCTGGTACTCCTCCGGCCGGTCCTTTTTCTCAATCCCCCAGTGCACATAGACAACCACATAATCGCAGGTTTCCTTTAAATGATCAATCTGCTCCAAAAGAAGGGACGGATCATAGGTAGTAAGCATCCCCGGCTTAGAAGCAGAGGCATTCCAGGAGCCCACCGGGATTACACGGGAAGCACCTAAAAAGCCTATGTTTTCCCCTTTTTCTGTAATAATTACCGGTTCGCAGGCCTCTTCCAGATTCCTTCCGGCTCCCACATGGTAAATCCCGGCCTGATCCAGGGTATCGCAGGTATCCAGAAGGGCGTCCGTACCAAAATCAAGCGCATGGTTATTTGCCAGGGTCACAAGGTCAAGCCCCAGTTCCCGGAAAATCCTCACCCTCTCAGGCGGAAGCCGGAAGGTAAACTGCTTATCCTCTGCCGCTGTCCCCCGATTGCTGAAAGGAAACTCCTGATTTGCCATAAAAATATCACTTTCATGGATCACAGACTGGAAACCGGGATCCAGCACTCCAGACAGACTGCCTGATTTTTCATAGGCATTTAATACATGGTCAGAAAGAAGGATATCTCCTGCAAATACCATCCGTACTGGTTCATCTCCGGAAGCGGAGTCTTCCTCAGAAGCCTCCGTTTCCTCCATCCCCGGCTCCGGCTCTTCTGCCAGAGGATCATGTTCAATATAAATCTCCGGTTTTGCCGCTGTTTCTGCCTGCCTTATCTCCGTCTCTCTCTCATCATCTGCCCGATCCGTAAAGCCTAAAATAAATACTCCAAGGGCTGCCAACAGCAGTCCAAAGAATACCGCAGCAGCCCCAATCCATCTTTTTTTATTCATCCATATATCCTGTTCTACATCGCTAAGATAATACCGCCGTCATTTGCATAAACGGTGGCCACTCCCGCAGCCTCAGTAATCACGATTTCCTTAAAGGAAGCCCGTTTTTCCAGCTCTGCCTTTACATACAGGGCGCGTTCCTGATGGTTTACATGGCAGATCACAACCCGTTTTCCAGATGTATCCCCCGTCTCCTTGACTGCAATATCGCACATACGCTGCAGCGCCTTATTGATTCCTCTTGCCTGATCCAGCTTGATAATCACGCCTTCTTCCGCTCCCATCACAGGCTTAATATTAAGAGCCGTAGCAAAAAAGGCCTGAAGCCCGGACAGACGGCCGTTCTTACGCAGCGTATCCAGAGTCTCCAGTACGAAGTAGGTCTTCATCCTGTGGCTGTAAGCCTCTGCCATTTCTGCAACTGTCTCAAAATCCAGCCCCTGTTCACACAAATCCCGGATATAAAGCGCCTGATCCAGTTCTCCTGAGGAGGCAGAAAGGGAATCGATCACAGCAATCTTCTTTGTCACCGTCTCACCGGCTTCCTTCTTTTCCTCCTCATACAGCTCCTTTGCCAGCACGGCAGAATTATAGCTGCCGCTCAGATGGTTGGAAAGGGTGATCACAAATACTGCGTCCACATCTGCCTCCTCATATGCCTTTTTAAAGCTCTCCGGCGAAGGGCAGGCCGTCTTGGGACACTCCGGGCAGGCCTTTACCATCTCTATGAATGCGCTCTGATCAAAGGTTTCGTCATCTATCACCTGAACATTCCCCACCTGAAGGGTCAGGGGAATCATCTGAAATCCCGGATCCTTTTTTAATTCCTCTGTCAGATCCAGACAGCTGTCTCCAATGATCTTATACGTCATAATCCTATCCTCCAAACATACTATGTCATTTCCTCAACACATAGTTTTGATTACTACTTATTATAACAGCATACTCTGCAAAATGCAATACCCGGACACACAGAACGGCGGAATGAGCGGATCCCCTTAACGCCCCGCAGCCCTGATGCTCTGATATACCTGGTCTGCCTGGCTTTTCAGTTCCTCATAATAATCAAAGTGAAGGATCACAAACCTGCCCTCAATCTGGCGCACATACCAGTCCGAGTGATGGGAAGTACCGTCAGAAAACCGGGTGGAACTTAAGCATGAACACCAGGTATGGCCTCCCAGCTCCACGGTTTCAAAACGATCCACCTGATACCCTCCTGTGCTTTCGTATTCCCTCAGCGCCTCCATATACCGGTCAAGTTCTGCTTCCGCATCTATAAAATCAAGTGTCACGCGATAACTTAATTCCGGATCATCCACATCTACATGTTCTCCGCCTACGAGAGCATATGTCCTGCTGCTTCCATCGCCCTTTAAAACCGTCGCCGCCTCAGGGAAGGTCAGCTCCAGGTCTGCCCATTCATTCCGGTAATGATTGCCCTCCAAGGTTCCCAGTGTAAATTCTGCAGCAGCCCGTTCACTCCCCTCTTTCATGTAACCGTCTGCGCCAAAGGTATACTCCACCCCGTCAATGCTCTTCGTTACAGAAGTAACCATATGACCGTACTCATCCACATATTTCCAGCCATCTGCTTCTTTAATCCAGCTGCTGTACAAGATCTTTCCTTCTCCGTCCAGACGATAGGTCAGTCCAAACTCATCCTGCTTCCAGCAGTCCTT
>ULYF01051574.1_pt1 | contig 17609 bp, 7 predicted proteins | sample 1961941 | NCBI WGS metagenome assembly ULYF01 (sample SAMEA4835857, study PRJEB28245) | human gut metagenome | biome: gut microbiome; material: fecal sample | place: Denmark | collected 2008 | reverse complement strand
TTTTAAATAAAAAAATCTGCACCCGGATTATATTCGTGAAGTGATTAACAAAAACAAAATTCACAAATATAATCCAGGATTTTCCTAAATGCCAAATTTCCGGAATTAATTGATTTTAAGAGGATAGTGTGCTAAAGTATTCATATTGCTGGGCGAAAGCGAGGAGAAAACATTGCACAAAAGTGATGAAAAATACCAGGCTTACGTAAAAATCCTGGAGGAAGAGCTGATTCCTGCAATGGGATGTACCGAACCCATTGCCATTGCCTATGCAGGAGCAGTGGCGAGAAAAACTTTGGGCAATCTGCCGGAACAGCTGGATATTAAAGTAAGTGGAAATATTATTAAAAATGTAAAAAGCGTCATCGTTCCCAATACAGGCGGCATGAGGGGAATTGCAGCTGCTCTGTGCGCGGGTGTGATCGCAGGCGATGCGGAAGCGCTCCTTGAAGTAATTGCAAGAGTAACACCCGGTCAGAAGGAGGAAATCAAGTCCTACATGGATCAGGTGAAACCCAAGATCACTCCGGCATCCACCGGGCATGTATTTGAAATCGATCTGACCGTAACTCAAGGTACTGAAACGGCCCGTGTTCGCATTGTAGATACTCACACCAACATCATCCTTATTGAGAAAAACGGCCAGCCTGTTTTCCAGAAAGATGTCTGTTCAGGTAAGGAAGAGAAAAAGACCGACCATTCCATATTAAACATAGAAGACATTATCGACTTTGCCAACACTGTTGACACAGAAGATGTAAAGGAGGTTCTGGAGCGTCAGATCCGTTACAATACAGCCATTTCTGAGGAGGGACTTCGCGGAAACTATGGAGCGAACATCGGAAAAGTCCTTCTTCACACCTACGGCGACAATATTAAGATCCGTGCCAGAGCCAAGGCAGCAGCCGGTTCCGATGCCCGAATGAATGGCTGCGAGCTTCCTGTGGTGATCAACTCCGGAAGCGGCAATCAGGGCATGACTGCCAGCATTCCGGTCATTGAATTTGCCAGAGAGTTGCAGGTTTCCCATGACAAATTGCTTCGCGCCCTGGTGCTTTCCAATCTTGTAACCATTCATCTGAAGACGGGAATCGGAACTCTTTCTGCCTATTGCGGTGCAGTAAGTGCAGGCTGCGGAAGCGGTGCAGGAATTGCTTATCTCTACGGCGGCGATTATGAAGTAATTGCACATACAATCGTGAATTCCCTGGCAATTGTTTCCGGAATCATCTGTGACGGAGCGAAAGCCTCCTGCGCAGCCAAGATTTCAGCAGCAGTCGATGCCGGAATCATGGGCTATGAAATGTACATACAGGGACAGCAGTTCTATGGCGGTGATGGAATCGTTACCCACGGTGTGGAAAATACCATCCGGAACGTGGGACAGCTGGCGAAGGAAGGTATGTGCGAAACGGATAAAGAGATTATCCGGATTATGGTAGAGCGTGGTTGAAAAAGGCTTTCTGCAAGATGTGCGCCACAATTTGCGGGAGCTTGCGGAAATACTTTTTCAAACAGGTTCTAGGAAAAGGAGATGAAGGGAAAACACTATGAAGTGGAAATACATATTAAAAAGAATACTGATTGCCATTCCCACTTTTTTCGGAATTACCATATTGGCCTATTTTATTCTGAATATGGCGCCTGGTTCACCGCTGGATGCACTTCTGGCAGATCCGGGAATTACTCCGGCAGAGCTGGAACGTAAGAGAGTGGCACTTGGACTGGATCAGCCGGTGATCATTCAGTATTTTACCTGGCTGAAACAATTGCTTACGGGAAATCTGGGATTTTCCTACAGCACCCAGAGACCGGTGGCAGCGATGATACTGGAGCGTCTTCCGGCTACTGCGATTCTGGCAGCAAGCTCCATTGTACTGTCATTGATCGTATCCATTCCTCTTGGAATCTTTGCTGCCTCCAGGCCGAATTCAGGAAGAGATTACTTTTCCGGCGGTCTGTCTATGCTGATGATGGCGACTCCGAACTTCTTTGTAGGACTGGTATTTATTTATCTGTTCGCCATTGTGTTTAACATTCTTCCATCAGGAGGAATGTACAGCTCAAGCGGAGCTCATACATTCGGAGATCTGATGAAGCACATGATCCTGCCTTGTCTGGTCCTTTCCTTTCAGCAGATTGGAGGATGGGTAAGGCACATGCGAAGCAGTATGCTGGAAGTTATGCAGGACGACTACATTCGTACCGCCAAGTCCAAAGGTCTTACCAAATGGAAAGTGATCATGAAGCACGCCTTGAAAAATGCCCTTACACCGGTCGTTACAGTTGTGGGAATGTCCATTCCTTCTATTGTAGGCGGTGCAGTTGTAACCGAGCAGGTTTTCGGATGGCCGGGAATTGGTTCTCTTATGGTAACAGCAATCAACGGACGAGACTACCCGGTTATTATGGGAATCACGGTTATGATAGCGGCAGCGGTTCTTATTGCGAATATTCTCACTGATGTTGCATACGGAATTCTGGATCCGAGAATCAGCTATAAATAAGGGAGGATAGAAGACAGAAATGAAAAAACAGAAAAACGAAAATGTAAGCTATCTTTCCGAGGTACTTGATAAACTGAAAGAACACAAAATGGCTATGGTAGGTCTGGTGGTCCTGATCGTGGAAATCCTGATGGTGGTTTTTCTTCCCATGATCCTGAAACTGGATCCTTATACTTCAGATTACACTGCCTTTTCTGCAGCTCCGGGAGGAGCGCACATCCTTGGAACTGATGCTATCGGGCGTGATGTTTTTGCCCGTCTGATGTATGGCGGAAGAACCTCTCTGCTGGTTGGTTTTGTTTCCACACTGATCAGCTGCGCAATTGGAGTTCCTCTTGGCCTGGTTGCTGGTTATGCCAGAGGAAAGGCAGAAGCAGTTATTATGCGAATTGCAGATATTTTTATGTCTTTTCCATCAATTGTGCTGATCCTGGTGCTGGTTGCTGTTCTGGGACCGTCTGTCTGGTCTGTAACCTGTGTCATCGGTGTGCTCGGCTGGACACAGTTTGCCAGACTGATCTATGCAAATGTACTTTCCGTATCCGAGAAAGAATATGTAGAATCTGCAAGGGCAATTGGTACCTCCAATTTCAAGATCGTGACAAAGTATGTTCTTCCAAACTCTTTTGCCCCGATCCTGATCGCAATCACATTCCAGATGGCGAGTGCCATCCTTTCTGAATCATCGTTAAGCTTCCTTGGCATGGGTGTACAGCCGCCGGGAGCAAGCTGGGGAAATATGCTCTACGATGCGCAGTCCATTACTGTGCTTTCCCAGAAGCTGTGGATCTGGCTTCCGCCGGGACTTGCACTTCTGATCACGGTGTTAAGTATTAATTTTCTGGGCGACGGCATCCGCGATGCGCTGGATCCGAAAATCAAACTGTAATGTCTCAGGATCATGAAGGTCTTGATGCAAGACCGGACAGTCCGTTGACATAAGATTGGTTCCGGGAGTTTCCCGGACTGATTTGCTTCACAAAACCTGTCAGAGAAAAACATCCCTGACAAAAGAAAAAAGGAGGAGACCTATGAAATTCAACATGAAAAAGGCTGCAGCGCTCCTGCTTGCAGGAAGCATGGTAGCAGGTTATGCTGTTCCGGCTGCTGCTGAGGCAGAGGAAAAAGTTGTAACAGCTGCTATGGACCAGGCATGGGATACCATGATGCCGCTGAACACCACAAGCAACTACACCCGTTTTATCTGTGACCAGATTTATGACCGCCTGACACAGACAAACGCAGACGGTTCCATTGAGGGACGCCTTGCTGAGTCCTGGACTGTAAACGATGCCAGTGACGCAGTTACCTTTAAGCTTCATGAAGACGCAGTATGGTCTGATGGTGAGCCGGTTACAGCAGAGGACGTTGTATTCAGCTACCAGATGTATTCTGATCCGTCTGTAGAGGCAAAGAGCCGTTATCACCTGGAGTACATTGCCGGTGTGGATGATTCCGGAGCAGAGCTTTCCGAGGATTCTATCGAAGTAACTGCAGACAGCGATTATGAAGTAACCTTCAAATTAAAAGAGGCTATGTATCCTGATACATTCCTGCAGGATATCGACACTGTTTTCATCATCCCGAAACATATATTTGAAGGAAAAACAGCAGAAGAGATCAATGCTCCTGACCTTTGGGCAAATCCGGTAGGTTCCGGCCCATTCATCTATGACAGTGAGATCAATGGTGAGCGTATGGAGTTCACAAAGAACGAAAACTACTATCTTGGAACTCCAAATATTGACCGTCTGATCATCCGTGTAGTACCGTCTGCAAACGTTCTTTCCGGTCTTATGAACGGCGAGCTTGATTTGATCGGATTCGGTTCCGTACTGACTGATGACTGGGAAACAGCCAAGTCCCAGGATAACCTGGTAACAGAGTCTGTTCCTACCACTTCCTATACCACTCTGATCTTCAATACTCAGAAGGAATATCTTACTCAGGAAGTTCGCCAGGCACTGAATATGGCAATCAACCGTGACGTACTGGTAAATGGTCTTCTTATGGGAGAGGGAACTCCGATCATGACCCCGATCGCACCGGTAAGCCCATACTACAATGACAAAGTTCAGGTTCAGTACGATCCTGAAAAAGCAAAAGAGATGCTTGCAGAAGCAGGCTTCCCGGCTGGACAGACACTGAAATTTTTCATCTCCTCTGGAAGCAGCATTACCGAGAGATGTGCAGCCCTGATCGTACAGGATTTTGCAAATGTCGGTGTAAATGTAGAAATTGAGCAGATGGACTTTGCAACTCTGATGAGCCGTATGCTTGACGGCGAGCATGATCTTGGAATCATTGGTTCCGGCGGAACTCTTGACCCAAGTGAGAGCCGTGAAATGATCTATCCGGAAAGCTCCTGCAACTTCTGCCAGCTTCAGGATACAGAGCTTTCTGACCTGATCGACAAAGGAAACGCAGAGCTTACTTTTGAAGCAAGAAAACCATACTTCGATGAGTATCAGGAAAAGGTTGTAGAAAAAGCAGCTATGGGCTACTTATATACAAAGAACCTTCTTACCGCTTACAACAAGAGCATGAAGAACCTGAACGTTGCAGACTTTAATTGTCTGAACTGGTCTTCCTGGGAGTGGGATAAAGAGTAATAAAAATGGGAAACAGGACAAAAGCGGATAAAGCTTTTGATCCTGGAACCCGCCAAATATGAGAGAAAAGACTCTCATGTCTGGCGGATTTCAGGAGCTGTGAAAGAATCACAGTGAGTTAATTAAGAGAAAAAGGAGTACAGCTATGGCATCTTTACTTTCAGTAGAGAATTTACAGGTACAGTTTCAGACAAAAAAAGGCATTAACACAGCCGTTGACGGTGTAAGCTTTTCTGTAGAAAAAGGCAGGATCCTCGGAATTGTAGGAGAGTCCGGATGCGGAAAAAGTGTCACATCCATGTCTATCCTTCAGCTTCTTGGAAGCAACGCCCGGATTTCCGGCGGCAGCATCAAACTGGATGGAAAAGAACTGATAGGGCTTCCGGAGAAAGAGATGTGCAGGATCCGCGGAAATGATATTGCCATGATTTTTCAGGATCCAATGACTGCCCTGAATCCGACTCTGACTATTGGAACCCAGCTGATGGAACCAATTATGCTCCACCAGAACTGCGGTAAAAAAGAAGCCTGGACAAGAGCTGTGGACGTTCTGAAAAGAGTTGGGATCGCTGCTCCGGAGAAGCGGATGAAGGAATATCCGCATCAGCTTTCTGGCGGTATGCGCCAGCGAGTGATGATCGCCATGGCAGTATCCTGCGAGCCAAGACTTCTTATTGCAGATGAGCCTACCACAGCCCTGGACGTAACCATCCAGGCACAGATCCTGGAGCTGATGTGTGAGCTCAGGGAAAAAATGGGAACAGCCATTATGCTGATTACCCATGATATGGGGGTAGTAGCAGAGACCGCAGACGATGTGCTTGTTCTTTATGCAGGAAAAGCAGTAGAATACGGCAGCATTGAGGATATTTTTGAAAGACCGAAGCATCCTTACACACAGGGACTTTTGAACTCTATTCCCCGCCTTGATGAGGATGTAGAGCTGCTGAATACCATTGAGGGCACCGTTCCGGCACCGGACGCCATGCCTGCAGGCTGCAGATTTGCTCCCCGATGTCCTTACGGAAAAGACCGCTGCATGAAAGAAAAACCAGGCGTTTACCATGCTGGAAATTCTCTGGTAAGCTGCTTCAGATACGAGGGTGAGAAATAATGAGTGAGAACACAGGAATCTTATTGGAAACAAAGGATTTATCCAAATATTTTACGGCAAAAAAAGGGCTTCTGAACCGTAATCCATCTGTAGTAAAAGCAGTAGACCATGTAAGTCTTTCTGTGAGAAAGGGTGAGACACTGGGCCTGGTCGGAGAGTCCGGCTGCGGAAAATCCACTCTGGGAAGAACTATTCTCCGCCTGATCCCGGCAACAGAGGGCCAGGTTATGTACAATGGGGAAGACATCCTTACCTATGATAAGAAAAAAATGTGGGAAATGCGCCGGAAGCTGCAGATTATTTTCCAGGATCCATATAGCTCCCTGAATCCCAGAATGACCGTTTATGATCTGATCAGTGCCCCTCTTGAGGTGTATAAAGTGGGGACTAAGGAAGAACGCAGGGAAATGGTGGAAGAGATCCTTCAGGAGGTTGGACTGGATAAACAGTATCTGAATCGTTTTCCTCACGAGTTTTCAGGCGGTCAGAGGCAGCGAATCGGAATTGCAAGGGCACTGATCCTGAATCCGGAATTTGTTGTCTGTGATGAGGCAGTTTCCGCACTGGACGTATCTGTCCGCGCGCAGGTGCTGAATCTTATGAGAAATATGCAGCAGAAGAAAAATCTGACCTACCTGTTTATCTCCCATGACCTGAGTGTAGTCCGCCATATCAGTGACAGAATTGCAGTTATGTATCTTGGAAGTGTGGTTGAGGTTGCAGAAAAAGCCCAGCTTTATTCCAATCCGATGCACCCCTATACAAAAGCTCTTCTTTCTGCAATCCCGCTTCCAGATGTGAAGAAGAAACGTCAGCGTATCATTCTGGAGGGTGACGTGCCAAGTGCCTACAATCCACCGTCAGGATGCAAATTCAATACCCGCTGTCCCTATGCAACAGACCGCTGCAGGCAGGAAGCTCCTGTGCTTCAGGAGGTGGAAAAGGGGCATAAAGCAGCCTGCCACAGGGCTTTGGAGCTTGCCTGAAAATTTATTTCCTGCAATCTGCAGGCTCCGCAAATTGTGACGTACATTTTGTAGAAAGCCTTTTTAAACATGTTCTGGAGTCTGCTGAATAATTACATATCAGGAAGGATACTACCGGTTTCCAAAGAATTCCATTAAAGGGATATCTTCGGGAAACCGGTATTTTTTTAAGCTATTTTTGTTTAATTTGACGTTGTTTTCGTTGCTTTATTGAAAAATATTTCATTTTTTGCTAAATTATATATAAATATGGAGTATTCTGATTTTGTTTAGAAATACTCCAAAATTTCGAAAGGGGATGGAATGGTGGAAAACAGAAATAACAGGTTGCTGAATGCGAAATTAAACAAGTATATCGTTCCAGGTATTATGATGTCGCTGGCACTTCAGCTTGGAAACATTGTGGACACTATCTTTGTAAGTAATTTAATTGGTGTAGAAGCAATGTCCGCAGTCACAATGAGTCTTCCGGTTGAAACGATAGTTCAGCTTACCGGTTACTGTCTGGGTGTGGGAGGTTCCATAGCCGCAGGAAATATGCTTGGTAAACGTGACAAAGAAGGGGCTTCGAGATTGTTTTCGGCCACTTTTATTGTCACACTCGTGGTGGGACTGCTGTTTTCTCTTATTGCATTTCCTGCTGCAGGACCTATTGCCAGATTTCTGGTATCCGGAGACGGAGTTTTGACAACTTATACAAGAGACTATATCCGCATTAGCATGTTAGGTGCACCGGTAATCGGAATCGGTCTGATGATGGTAAACTACCTTGGGGTGGAAAACCATCCGGAGCTTGCTTCTGTTTATCTGATCGCAGCCAATGTGATAAATCTTGTGCTGGATTACATATTTCTTAGATTTACACCACTTGGAGTTACAGGTGCATCCTTATCAACGGTACTTGGCTTTCTTTTTGCCATGGTGGTTTTCCTTTTCTATATTCGCTCAGATAAGAGGAATATCAGTTTCGTGCGGCTGAATGCAAAGGATTTCGGAATCGTGAAGGAGGCAGTGATTACAGGTGTGCCCATGCTTGTTTTCATGGCAACCAATTTTGTAAAAGCCCTTGGTCTGAACACCATCATTATGAATCAGATCGGGGAAGACGGAATGGCAGTATTTACGGTCTGCGACAATGTTTTGCTGATCGTGGAAATGCTTACAGGCGGAATCATTGGCGTAATTCCTAATGTTGCAGGAATTCTTTTTGGAGAAAAAGACTATGTGGGAATCCGTGTCCTGTGCAAAAAAATGCTGAAATACAGCTACATCGTGCTGGCAGTCATATTCGTTCTGATCATGCTGTTTACAGAACAGATCACCATTATGTTCGGAGGCGGCGGAGAGCTGGGACGGGAGATGGTTCATGCACTGCGTATTTTTGCTTTATGTGTAGTGCCTTATCTCTGGAATAAATTTACCGTAAGCTATTATGAATCTATTGAAGAGACTGCAATTGCAAGCTTTGTTACCTTCCTTGAAAACGCAGTGGCAGTTCTTCCTGCAACATTTATAGGAATTTCTATCTGGAAACAGATTGATGGAATCGGTACAAATGGAATTGGTGCTGCATTTGTTGCCACAGAGATCATAACCTTGATCGCAGCCTGGATTTTCCGAAAGATCAAACACAAAAATTCTACTTTTTATATTGTTCCGGACCAAAATCCCGGAATCAATTTTGATTTTTCCATTAAGAGCACCATGGAAGAAGCTGGCGCGGTTAACAGAAAAATCCTGGAGTTCTGCAAGGAAAACGGTGTATCCGGAAACAGAGCCAATCTTGCTGCCGTGTGTGCAGAAGAAATGACTGTGAATATCATTAAATTTGGTGGAAAAACTTCCAACTGGATCGACATCAATCTTTGCCTGGAGGATGACATTTGCCAGTTAAGGATAAGAGACAACGGAGTGAATTTTAATCCGTTGGAATACAGCTATGACCATGAGGAGTTTGATATCCATGGAATTGAGCTGGTGAAAAAGATTTCAAAATCAATGGATTATATCCGCGCAATTGATATGAATAATACTATAATATCATTTTAGGAGGTGCAGGAAATGTCTGACATTAACGAAAAGAGCAATTTTGTTTTTGAATTTCAGCCTGTGACAAAGCTGTTTGAAGAGCAGGTGCGGCTTCATCCTGACAAATGTGCTGTAGCTTCCAGCAAGGAAAGCTTTACCTACGCACAGCTGAATGAAAGAGCAAACAGAATTGCGAATTCTCTTATTGAAAAAGGCGTTGGCTGTGAAAAAATCGTAGGTGTGGTACTGGAGCGCTGTTGTGACTTTTACGCAGTCCGTCAGGGTATTTTGAAGGCTGGTGGTGCATTTGCTGTCGCAGCCCCGGATTATCCCGATGACCGTGTACAGTTCATTTTTGAAGATGCAGGAGTTCCCTTTATTATCACCACAAAGGAGATCCAGAAGGAGCGCCAGGAGCTGTTTTCCAGGCTTTCCTGTACGGTGCTTCTGCTTGAAGAACTGCTGGAAAACCCAAATGCCGGGAACCCGGATACCCAGATTAAGGAACATGATCTTTGCTACTGTATTTACACCTCCGGTTCCACGGGAAAACCAAAAGGTGTTATGATCGAGCATATCAACCTTGCCAATTTTGTAAATCCTAATCCAAAGAATGCGGAAACCTATGGCTATGTAAGCAGGGGAAGCGTTTCCCTTTCCATGGCAGCCATGACATTTGATGTTTCGGTACTGGAGGAATTTCTCCCTCTCACCAATGGAATGACTGCAGTGATCGCAAGCGATGAAGAGATCCTGAATCCCATTATGCTTGGAGATTTAATTGTAAAAAATAAAGTGGATATTATGACCACAACTCCTACCTATCTTTCCAATATGATCGATCTGCCCCAGCTTCAGGAAGCAGCTGCCCAGATCAAGGTATTTGACGTAGGAGCAGAAGCATTCCCGCCTGCACTTTTTGACAAGATTCACGCAGTAAACCCGGATGCTTATATTATGAACGGCTATGGACCAACCGAGACCACCATCAGCTGTACCATGAAGGTGATCACCGACAGCAAAAATATTACCATCGGAGAGCCAAACGGCAATGTTCAGGTGTACGTGGTTGATAAAGAGAACAGGATTCTTCCGGACGGAGAGTCCGGAGAGCTTGTAATTGCAGGTCTTGGAGTAGGTCGTGGCTACATCAATCTGCCGGAGAAAACAGCAGAAGTTTTCATCACTCTCAACGGAGAAAGAGCCTATAAAACAGGCGATCTTGCAAAGATCACTCCAGATGGCGAGATCGAATTTTTCGGAAGAATTGACAATCAGATCAAGCTTCGCGGTCTCAGAATCGAGCTTGGTGAGATCGAGGAGGTTGTTAACAGCTTCGAAGGAATTATCACCAGTATTACAGTACCGGTGGATAATAAATATCTTTGCTGCTACTTTATGGCAGACCGCCAGATCAATGTTGAAGCGCTTACCGCTTATGCGTCAGAATCCCTGGCTCATTACATGGTTCCGGATGTTTTCATCCAGCTGGAAAAAATGCCTTTAACACAGAATGGCAAAATTGACAAAAAAGCATTGCCCAAGCCGGTGGCGCAGCCCAGAAACCTGAAAGAGCCGGAAAATCCAATGCAGAAGAAGATTTTTGACATTGTGGCAAAAGTAGTAGAAAACGACTTCTTCGGAATCGACACCAGTTTTTATAAGGCCGGCCTTTCCTCCATTAGTGCAATGAAGCTCTGTGTCCTGATCTCAGAGGAATTTGGTGTTACCGTAAAAACAAGCGATATCCACGAGAACAATACCGTGGAGAAGCTGGAAAAATATGTCATGCTGGCGCCGAAACTCAGAACCTACGAAAAGAGAGAGGTTTATCCTCTTACCGGTTCCCAGAAGGGTATTTTTGCAGAATGCAGCAAAAATCCTGAGAGTACCGTATACAATATCCCCTTCCTTTTTGAACTGGATCCTGCAGTGGATACCCGGAAATTATCCGATGCAATTGCCAGAATGGTAAGTGCCCATTCCTACCTGCTCACACAGGTATATCTTGACGATAATGGGGAGATGGTACAGCGCCCTGGAAATGAGACATTTGCGCCGGAAGTAATCGAGACCACAAATGAGAAATTTGCCAGCCAGAAAGAAAGCCTTGTACGTCCGTTCAAGCTGGAAAAAGGACGTCTCCTTCGTGTGGCAATTTATGTGACAGAAGATAAGAAATACCTCTTTACAGATTTTCACCATATTATTGCTGACGGCAACTCCTATGATATCATTTTCGAGGATATCAATAAGGCCTATATGGGTGAAAAACTGGAAAAAGAGTCCTATACCGGATTTGATGCGGCCCTTGACGAAGAACAGCAGATGAAAGAGGGCAAATACAAAAAAGCTGAGAAATATTATGACAGTATTTTTGAAGGAATTGAAACGGAATCCCTCCCTATGCCAGACCTGAATGGAAAAGCTCCTGAAAAAGGTTATCTGGAGAAGACCATGGGCCTGAAAGAAGAGGCCATTCTTTCCTATTGCGAGAAGCTGGGTGTTACCCCGAATATTTTATTTACAGGTCTGTTCGGCATCCTTATGGCAAAATACTCCAATGCAGAGGACAGTCTGTTTTCTACTATTTATAATGGACGAAACGATTCCAGGCTTGAAAACACAGTCTGCATGCTGGTAAAAACCCTTCCTGTTTATTGCAAATTCGACCCGAAGACCACCGTACAGGCGTATATGGCAGAGCTTTCCGAGCAGATGCTGTCCTCCATGGCAAACGATATTTTCCCATTTTCCGATATTTGTGCAAAATACGGGCTGAATTCGGATCTTACCTTTGCATACCAGGCAGAGTTAAGCGACGATTATCCAATTGGAGACACCATTGCCAGAGGCCACGACCTTTCCCTGGATATGGCCAAAATGCCTCTGCTGATCCAGGTAAGAGAGTACAACCACACTTATGTGCTTACAGCAGAATACCGCAGCGACATGTACAGCCAGGCCTTTATTGACGGAATCCTGGATTCCTATGAAGCTGCCATGAGCTCCATGCTGAAAACAAAATATGTTTCTGAAATCTCTGTGATCTCTCAGAGTGGGGTAAACAAGATCGCAGAATTCAATCATACAGAAAACGAATTTGACAGAAGCAAAACCATTTCTGACATGTTCGCTGAATTGGCAGAGACCATTCCAGACCACACCGCAGTGGTATTTAAAGACCGGAAATATACATACAAAGAACTGGACGAGCTCAGCAACAGACTTGGAAAATATATTGCATCCCAGGGAATCGGCAGGGAGGATGTAGTCTCCATTCTGATCCCCCGCTGCGAATACATGGCCATCGCACCAATGGGCGTGATCAAAGCCGGTGCGGCATACCAGCCTCTTGACCCTACTTACCCGAAAGACCGCCTGATGTACATGCTGGAGGATTCTGCTGCTAAGCTTTTGATCGCAGACAGAGAGCTTCTGCCGCTGGTAGACGGCTATCAGGGACCTGTTTTATTTACAGATGAGATCCCACAGCTGGAAGAGCGTGATGTGGAACTTAAGAAGCCAGAGCTTCATGATCTGTTTATTTTACTGTACACTTCCGGCTCCACCGGCGTGCCGAAAGGCTGTATGCTGGAATATGGAAATATCACTGCATTCTGCCACTGGTACAAAAAGTATTACCAGGTAGATCACAGCTCCAAAATAGCAGCTTATGCGTCCTTTGGATTTGATGCTTCCATGATGGATATTTACGGTGCAATTGCAAACGGTGCAGAGCTTCACATTATTCCGGAAGAAATCCGTCTTGATTTTATTGCACTTCAGCGTTATTTTGAAGAGAATGGCGTTACCCATTCCTTTATGACTACACAGGTGGGAAGACAGTTTGCGATGGAAATGAGCTGCGAGAGTCTGCAATATCTTTCCATAGGTGGAGAGAAGCTTGTTCCTATGGAACCGCCGAAGGATTATAAATTCTTTAATGCGTATGGTCCTACAGAGTGCACAATTTTTACAACTGTATTTGAAGTGGATAAATATTATTCAAATATTCCAATCGGAAAAGCGCTTGATAATTTCAAGCTTTATATAGCCGATAAGTTTGGTCATCTGCTTCCATACGGTGCCTGCGGTGAACTGATGATCTCCGGATGGCAGGTTTCCAGAGGCTATCTGAATAAACCGGAGAAAACTTCGGAAGTTTATACGAAGAATATTTATGACGATGCAGAAGGTTATGAAGTCCTGTATCATTCCGGTGATGTTGCCAGATATCTTCCGGATGGAAACATCCAGATCATTGGAAGAAAAGACTCCCAGGTTAAGGTCAGAGGCTTTAGAATTGAGCTTTCCGAGGTTGAGGAGGTCATAAGAAGATACGAAGGCATAAAGGATGCAACCGTAGTGGCTTTTGACGATCCAAATGGCGGCGGAAAATATATTGCAGCTTATGTAGTATCTGACGGTCAGGTTGACATAAATAAGTTAAATGATTTCATCAAAGAAACCAAGCCTCCATACATGGTTCCGGCAGTTACCATGCAGATCGACAAGATTCCGCTGAACCAGAATCAGAAGGTAAACAAAAAAGCCCTTCCACTGCCAGAGCGAAAAGTGGAAGAAATCGTGAAACCGGAGAATGAGACTCAGCAGAAGCTGTTTGACTGTATTGCTGAGGTTCTTGGCTATACCGAATTCGGCATTACCACAGATATTTACGAGGCAGGACTGACCTCTATCACTGCTATTAAGCTGAATATCCTTATTTCCAAAGCTTTTGACATTGTGATAAAAACATCTGACATCAAGGATCACCCAACCATTCAGATGTTAGAGAGCTTTGTGAAGACTGCCGGAAAAGAAACCAAGAGGGAAATCCAGGAAAATTATCCTCTCACCAATACTCAGGAGGGAATTTTCATCGAGTGTACAGCCAATATGGGATCCACCATTTACAACATTCCATATCTTCTGAAGCTTGACAAAAAGGTTGACCTGGATAAGCTGGCAGAAGCAATTGACAGCACCGTTGCAGCTCATCCTTACCTGAAAACCCGTCTCTTTATGAGCGACGAAGGAGAAGTCCTTCAGAAACGTAATGATGCTTTCACTTATAAGACGCAGATTATAAATGGAATGAACCGGGAAACTCTGGTTCGTCCGTACATGCTGTTTAATGAACAGCTTTTCCGCTTTGAGATTCACAGAACCTGTGATGGAAATTATCTGTTCCTTGACATTCATCATATTGTTGCAGATGGTACCTCCCTGGGCATTATCCTGAACGACATTAACAGGGCTTACAGCGGAGAAAAGCTGGAAGTGGAAGAGTATACTTCCTATGATCTGGCCCTTGATAACAGGGATGCTCTGGCAAGTGATGCTTATAAGAATGCAGAGAACTACTATAAATCCGTTTTTGAAAATGCGGGCGGAAGCATCAACTTCTATCCAGACAAGAGCGGAGCAGCTCCAACCGCAGAGATGTATCATCGTGAGACCAGTGAGTTCTCCGTACAGGACGTGAAGGCATTCTGTAAGAAGCACGGAATTACAGAGAATGTATTCTTTATCTCTGCTTTTGGTATTACTCTTGGAAAATACAATTTCAGGAAGGATGCGGTATTTACCACTATTTACCACGGCAGAAACGATTCCAGACTTTCCGATACCGTGGGTATGCTGGTAAAGACTCTTCCCGTTTACTGTGATTTCTCAGGAAGCACTGCGGATTGCCTGAATGCTGTCCAGCAGCAGCTGATTAATTCCATGAACAACGATATTTATCCGTTCTCCCAGATCAGCCATGAGTTCAACATCAAGGCAGATGCCATGGTGATCTATCAGGGCGACAACTTCGCCTTTGATAATATCGGCGGGGAATATGCGCAGGAAGAACCTGTTCAGCTGAATGCGGCAAAGGCACCTGTTTCCATCAGTATTTCAATTGAGAGAAATAAGTTTGTCTTTGAGATTGAGTACAGAGGCGACATGTACAACGAGGAAACCATCAAATACCTTGCAGATAACCTGGAAACAACGGCAGATGGAATCCTGAGAGAATACGAGCCGGCAGACATCAGACTGATGTTTGAGGAAGAAACCAAAATGGAAGATGATCCTTCCCATGCCGGAAAGACCTTTGTAGACCTGTTCAGGGAAGCTGTTGCAAAATATCCGGACAGACCGGCGGTAAAAGACGGAATGGGCGAGCTTACCTATAAAGAACTGGACCATATGTCAGATTATGTTGCTCAGAAGCTTACGGAAAATGGCTTTGGCAGGGAAAAGGTTGCAGGTATTCTGTGCGGAAGAACAAAGGAATATGCCGTAGCTTATATCGGTGTTATGAAAGCCGGCGGTGCGTATGTTCCATTGGATCCGGAATATCCGCAGAGTAGAATTGAGTACATGCTGAAGGATTCCGAGGCAGAAAACCTGCTTGTAATAGACCGTTACCGCAGTCTGGTAGGCTTCTACGACCAGAATGTGATCAGCCTGGATGACGTGGCAGCAGAATCCAAAGACTTTGCACTTTCTGTAGAGCTCACAGCTCCGAAACCAGAGAACCTGGCTTATATGATCTACACATCCGGTTCCACCGGAAAACCAAAAGGTGTTATGCTTGAACAGCGGAACCTGCTGAACCTGATCGAGTATATCCTTATGACAAGAAAACTGACACCAGATGATATTGTGGCAGAGTTTGCAAGCTTCTGCTTCGATGCATCCGTGATCGACCTGTTTGCTCCGCTTACTGCAGGCGCAGTACTGTACATTTTGCCAGAGAGCATACGAAAAGATGCGGTTGCTGTTGGAAAATTCATAAAAGAAGAAAAAATTACCACAGCTACCTTCCCAACTCAGATGGGCGAGTTGGTTGCAGAGCTTCTTGACGATGCTCCGAGCCTGAAATTTGTCACCCTGGGTGGTGAGAAGTTCAAATATTACCGGGATAGAACTTACCAGATGATCAATGGCTACGGTCCAACGGAGAATACTGTTTCCTCCACAGAGTTCTGGGTTGACAAACAGTACGACAACATCCCGATCGGTAAGTCACAGCGGAATATCCGCAGCTACATTGTGGACGAAAATATGAAACGGCTTCCGGTAGGCGCTTCTGGTGAGCTTTGCCATGCCGGACGTCAGATTGCAAGAGGATATCACAATCTTCCTGAGAAGACGGCTTCCGTATTTGTGGAAAATCCGTTCTCCGTATGTGACGAGGACAAACGTCTTTACAGAACCGGTGATATGGTCCGCATGAAAGGTGACGGAAATATTGAATATATCGGAAGAATCGATTCCCAGGTAAAGATAAGAGGATATCGTATTGAACTTGGTGAGATCGAAGGAGCTCTTCTGAAGCACGATAAGGTGAAGAATGCTGCTGTTATAGTGATCGAAAAAGGCGGAAACAAATATATCACAGCTTATTATACTGGTGAAATCATTCCGGAAGATGAGCTGAAACTGTTCCTAAACCCGCTGATTCCGGATTACATGATGCCATCCTTCTTTGTCCATCTTGAGAAAATGCCGGTGACTCCTGGCGGAAAGATCGACAAAAAGGCGCTTCCGGTACCAGAAGTAACCACCACAGCAAGCACAGCCTATGTGGAGCCTGTTACCGCTGTCCAGATTAAACTTTGCGAGATATTTGAAAAAGCACTTGGCATTGAAAAAGTAGGAATTGAGGATAACTTCTTCGAACTTGGAGGCTCCTCACTTACTGCATCAAAAGTTGCTGTTATGTGCCTTTCCAAGAATATTTCCATTGTATATGCAGACATTTTCAAATATCCGACCATCCGTGAGCTTTCTGCAATCGTGGATAACAGTGAGGCATTTGAAAATCCGCAGAGTGAGAACGAATTCTCTAGCTACAATTATAACCGGATTCAGAGCGTGATCAGCGGAAATGTGGAAGAAAACGTAAACCAGGTGACAAAGGAAGAAATTGGTGATATCATGATTACAGGTGCAACCGGCTTCCTGGGAATTCATGTTCTGAAGGCTTACCTGGATAATTATGACGGCAAGGTTTACTGCCTGGTACGTAAGGGTAAATATGAGTCCATGGAGAAACGAATGATGCATATGTTGATGTATTACTTCGATAATCCATGCCAGGAACTGTTTGGAGAGCGTATTATCTGTGTGGATGGCGATATTACCTCGAAAGAACAGGTGGAGAAATTTGCAGATTACAAATTTAACACCATTATTAACTGCGCAGCCTGCGTAAAGCATTTTGCAGCTGGTGATGTACTGGAGAAGATAAATGTACACGGAGTGGAAAATCTGATTGAATTCTGTAAAAATAGTGGACGCAGACTGATCCAGATTTCTACTGTTTCTGTTGCCGGAGAAGGTTCCGATGGTGTTCCGCCAA
>ULYF01040995.1_pt1 | contig 17628 bp, 15 predicted proteins | sample 1961941 | NCBI WGS metagenome assembly ULYF01 (sample SAMEA4835857, study PRJEB28245) | human gut metagenome | biome: gut microbiome; material: fecal sample | place: Denmark | collected 2008 | reverse complement strand
CCAGCTTGCAAAAGCGTGCCGTGAAGCATTAGAGGCGTCCCAAAACGCTTAAGCATTGAAAAAGACAGGCTGCAAAACACAGCCTGCCTTTTCTTTTTTACGATGACTAAATATTCACGAAACATACATTCCATGCTTCCCCTTTTTCATCATGGCTCCTGCAGTACCGGCTGTATCTGTTTTCCCTGCAGCGCCGCCTCGATTGTTTCCGGAAGCAGTTCCATCTTCGCGACCATGGAATTCGGCTTGCTCTTATAATTATCCTGTCCAAATGGCACAAAATAAATATTTTTCATATTCATCAGCATACCGATATTTTTAAAACCGGCTCCAAGGGCATCGTTTGTGGAAATCGCAATGACAAGCGGTTTACCGTTGCGCATATGCGCCTTTGCCGCCATCAGCACCGGCGTATCGACGATTCCCACGGTCAGTTTTGCCGCAGTATTTCCGGTACACGGCGCGATCACCATAATATCAAGGAAATTGTTCGGTCCGATCGGCTCCGCCGCACAGATGGACCGTATCCCTTCATTTCCCGTGATCTCACAGATCCCCTCCACATATTCTTTGGCACTGCCAAACCTGGTATCGCAGGTCTGTGCATTGAATGAAAAAATCGGGATCACATTTGCCCCCATCTCACAGAGATGTTCCACCGCTTTTCTCGCCTTTGCAAATGTACAGAAAGATCCTGTGATTCCAAAACCGATATTATACTTATCAAAATCCATCTGACATTTCCCCCTGTTTTTCCTTCAAAATAAACCGCTCTACGGAGCGTTCCAAAATATACGCACTCTCTTTCGGCGCATATTTTCCCGGGATTCCAAGCACATGGTCCGCATGGATGCCGTATTCCCTCGCACATGCAAAATCTGTACCGCCCTCCCCGGAGGCAATATCCACAATATATGCATCTCTTGGAAGTTCCCGGATAATCTTTTCCGTGACCACAAGCGCCGGAACCGTATTGACAACCATCGCCGCCCCCATTGCCTCCTCCGGTCCAAACGCAAAATCCACCGCATAAAAACCATCACCTTTTGCCTCTTTGCGTGCTTCCTTCCTTCTCGCAAGCACAGTCACACGCGCGCCAAGCGCCCCAAGTCTCTTTGCAATCGCTTTTCCACAATATCCGTATCCCGTCACAAGCACTTTTGCCTCATCAATATTATACGGACTTTTTTCCACAAGCTCTGCGATCGTTCCCTCCGCCGTCGCCACGGCATTTTCCTCCGTCACAACCGTATCTTCCATAAAATCCAGAAAATGAATGTCTCTTCCCGTTAAAAGCTCCCTCTGCTCTGTAGAAAAGCATCCTCCCATCACCAGTGTTTTCTTTTCCAGATTTTTATTTAATATATCATAAAAGATCTCCTGCTCCGGCACTTTCTGCACCGGAATTGGAAGGATCAGTACATCTGCCTTATCCAGAAAACGTTTCAGCTTCTCTAACTGCTGCAATGCCGTCTCACGGTTTCTGATATCGAGGCAGCGCACATTATGACCTTTCTTTGTCAGTATCTCAGCAAGATACACCTGACGCATATCGCTGATCAGAAGAATTGTCTGTCTGTCCATGCAAACTCCTTTACGCTCCCTTCACATTATTATATGAAGGTTCTGTTTCTGCCGTTCCAGATTCGTCTTCCCGTTCCTGTCAAACTTTCATTGAACTTTGGGTTTTGAGTCTCATGTCAAACATTTTTTCCGTTTTTGTTTTTATTTTCTGTGCTTTTTGTATTTTCTGAATTTTTCATTAATTTTACGCGATTTTTAATTATCTTTTATTTTTTTTATATTTTATCTATTTTCTTATTGACAAACATATTTTTATCAGATATAATCAAATTACAAAATAACAAAAGAGATACGAAAGAAAAACAAAAACGGTTGCAGAGACGAAGCAACCAGAAAGGAAGGTACAGACCACCAGAGGGATAATGATTTGCCCTAGACGATACTAAGAAAGAGAGGTACAAACCACCAGAAAGATAACGATTTACCCCAAACGATACTAAGAAAGAGAGGTACGGACCACCGAAAACATAAGCGCATTCGTTTTTTCATTCAAAAGAGGAAAGAAAACATGACGGTCCTAAGAAAGGATTTATGAATCAGTATCAGACGAGATTCTCAGATATGATACGATATCAGGAGTCATAAGAATAACAGATCCGGATTGAAGATAAAGCGGAGAAGTACAAACGAATCTGAGACAAGCTCAGAAAAATACAGATGAATTGAGGTATAGTCCCATGGACGAAATAGTTTAGAAGGCGGCATCGCATGAATGAATTCCATACGGTGTCGCCTTCATTGTGTGTCACAGCATTTTGGACTGTACGCTGCATATACTCTCCTGCAGACGGAAATAAAATTCCGCCGCAGGTTTCTTTTTTTATAACTGGGTCACTACAAAAATATCATAGATCGCACGGATCGCATTTTCAAAATCTGCATTGCTGACACCAATGATAATGTTCAACTCAGAAGATCCCTGATCGATCATCTTAACATTGATGTTTGCATGTGCCAGTGCGGAGAAAATTCTTCCTGCTGTTCCACGGGTAGATTTCATACCGCGTCCAACGACTGCGATCAATGCCAGATCTCCCTCTAACTCAATGCTGTCCGGTTTTGCAAGACGATGGATCGCAGAAATCACAGACTGCTCTTTGCCCTCAAATTCCGGCTGATGCACAAAGATCGTCATCGTATCGATACCGGATGGCATATGCTCAAATGAAATTCCATTTTCCTCAAATGCGGATAAAACTTTCCTTCCAAAACCAACTTCGGAGTTCATCATATCCTTATCAATATTGACAGAAACAAAACCTTTCTTTCCGGCGATACCCGTGATCGTGTATTTCGACTGATGACAGGTACTCTCAACAATCCAGGTTCCTGCATCTTCCGGCGCATTGGTGTTACGGATATTGATTGGAATACCGGCTTTGCGGACCGGGAATACCGCATCCTCATGCAGTACGCTTGCTCCCATGTAAGAAAGCTCTCTTAACTCGCGGTAAGTGATCGTCTTGATCGTTTCCGGATGGTCGATGATCCTTGGATCTGCAACCAGGAAACCGGATACGTCTGTCCAGTTCTCATAACAGGTTGCATGTACGGCTCTTGATACGATAGATCCGGTGATATCAGAACCGCCTCTTGAAAATGTGCGGACACTTCCGTCCGGATTAGCACCGTAAAATCCTGGAATTACTGCGCGCTCGATCTTTGCAAGACGTTTACTGAGTACCTTATCTGTCTTTTCTGCATCAAAGTTTCCCTCTTTATCAAAGAAAATAACTTCTGCAGCATCTACAAACTCATAGCCAAGGTAATTCGCCATGATGATACCATTTAAATATTCTCCACGGGAAGCTGCGTAATCCACACCGGCTTTATTTTTAAAATTCTCTGCGATTTTCTTGAACTCATCTTCTAACGATAATTTCAAATTCAGACCATTGATAATTGTGTCATAGCGGTCCTTGATCTTCATGAGCGGCACACGGAAATCTTCATCTGCCTCCACCAGGTCATAACATGCGTATAACATATCAGTAACCTTGGTATCTTTGGAATTTCTTTTTCCCGGTGCACTCGGAACTACATATCTTCTCTCTTTATCTGCGTTGATAATTTTACCAACCTTCGCAAACTGTTCTGCACTTGCAAGAGAGCTGCCGCCAAATTTCACAACTTTAATCATTTTCTTCTGAACCTCCACTTACTTTCGCGTGTAAGAAAACACCCGATACTATCCATATAATGAATATATATTATCATAAATGCAGTTTCCGTCAAATGATTTTTCCGATTTTTAGTTCCATGGAATCAAAAAATTTTGTATTTTTCTATATTATGTCAACTTTTCATTACCTGTACTTATAAGTACTTTAAATTCAGGTAATACCAACCGGTCCTATCAGCACTTCGCGCGCTACAAAAAGCGACAGATCCGGTCTCGTCGCCATCTTCCATTTCACCAGTGTAAGCTGCATATCTGTGATTTCAATTCCGGTAATGCCATACGGATGCACGCAGCTCCCGGCATTCAGGTACAGACTGCCGTCTGCCGGCAGCCTTGGACGGTGGGAATGTCCGGCCGCCAGATAGCAGTCATGCTCTTTTGTCCAGTTATCTAAACATTTTTCATATTTTAAGGTCTTTTTATAATTCCGCGCCGCACTCGTCGGATCACTGACGCCAAAACGCTCTAACGGTTTCCAGAAATACCGCACCAGAAAACGGGATAATTTCCAGCAGACTGAGTTAAAAAAATCTGCCTGATGCCCGTGGATCATGCAGATATCCCTGCCTCCCTCACAGTTATCTAAGATCATTGCTTCCCCTAACATGCCTTTCATTTCCATATTGTGATTTCCGTAAATGCGGTATATCCGGCACTGTTTCTGCAGTGTTTCAAACCGGCAGTAGACATCCTGATGACTCTCCTCAATGCGGGAAAGATGCCTGTTTTCCCACAATTCTTCCCCGTCACCGAGTTCAAAATAGGTGAAACCATGCGCGATATAGTAGTTTAACGCCGCCATATACAGATGCTGGTTTCTCAAGAAATTATCATTTGCCCCTCCCTCTCCCCGGTGGCAGTCGCTGATGATGATATAACGGCTGCAACTGTTAAGCGGAAGATGGACTGCTTCTGAAAGCGCTTTATCGATCCGCATCTGACAGGAAAAGGGCGGATATCTTTTCTTATTTTCCATGCTTCCATCCCCGCATCCGAAACGCATGTTTCAAACACCACGGAAGCTGATAGTATAAAAATAAAAGACGGTCAGGTGCAGCAATAAACGGATGTGTGAACAGACGGTAAAGGAAACAGCAGAAACAGTTCCAAGCCTGCACCATGCAGCGCCAAACGGACGCACAGAATTTGTGTTTCATATAGAAATCCATTCTGACATAAACTTCATTACGGCAGATCCGGTATTTATTCCCCGGTATTTTTCCTTTCGCCCGCTTTAATCCCTCAAAAAATGCTTCTGCCATGCATTCATTCTGAAACCGTATTGTCGTCACCAATATCAGATCCGATGGTCTCGAAAATGTCCCCATCCCAAATCCGGTCAGCCACCAGTGCCGCTTCTGCAGGAAATAAACTTTTTTCCGCCTGCGGTCTAGCCTGCACTGGATAAACGGCATATCCTGATCTTCCACCGCCTCAAAATGGGCGATCCTGTAATATCGTTCCGGGACGACCTTTCCCGCATGATATACGCCAACCTCTCCTCCGGTATTGATGCCATACTGCCCCTTCCAGAATTCGATCAGCCAGGTTTCGCCAGCATAATCAAAATAGATAGGCAGTGCATCAAACACCATGCCTGCTCCCACTGCTGCCCTGTCGTAAAGCGCCTCATACCCCTGTTTTCTCTGCCACGCATCTTCCCTCGACGTGAACACGTCTTCACACGGCACATAACAAAAGCCGAATGGTTCTGCGAGTTCATTCAGAAGCTGAATTTTCTCTGCATCACACATCCGGCGTATTTTTCTCTTACTTTTTTCTCTTTTTACCGTGATGATCACTGCTGCAATCAGTAAAACAAGCAGGATCACCACAATACATCCAATTTTTATCACATTAAAATCTGGCATTTTTCCCTCCTGCATATTTTTTTCAGAAATTCACATCCTGTACTATAAGATATGCAGGGAAAAATGGTTTGGCATCAGAATCAGCGCCTATACATACTTCTTTAAAGTAGCACGCACTGCGCCCACCCCGGCGATCAGTTCTTTAAAATACTGCACTGTCAGTCCGGCAAGACCGGCCTCATAAAGATCCACGCCAAAGATTGCTCTGTTTGTCAGCAATGGCCGGATCATTTCTTCCACATCTGTATCACCAAATTTGATACCGGCAACGACCGGGCAGACCGTCTCAAGCAGTGGGTCCGGGCTTAACTCAAATTTTTCGCCATTATCATCAACTGCCATGAGATACCGAAGCCATCCCGCAAATACCAGTGGAATGAGTTTTAAGTTTTTGATATCCTTATCTTTTGATGCAAGATAATTTTTCACAGTTTCTCCAAAGCGGATCGCAAGTTTCTGTGAAGTATCTGTGGCAATACGCTGTGGTGTATCCGGCATAAACGGATTTGGTATGCGGACATTTAACACGGTATCAATAAACTCTTTCGGATCAAGGATACCCGGATCCACAACGACTGGAAGTCCCTCGGTATATCCGATTCTCTCCACCATTTTCCGAAGCTCTGCATCTTTCATTTCATCGGAGATCTTTGTGTAGCCAAGCAGACAGCCAAACACTGCAAGAGCCGTGTGAAGTGGGTTCAAGCAGGTGCAGACTTTCATTTTTTCCACCTTGTCAACGGTTGCGCGGTCGGTAAACATGATGCCGCCCTTTTCCAGCTCCGGGCGTCCGTTCGGGAACCAGTCCTCAATCACTAAATATTCACATTCCTCTGCATTCACAAATGGAGCTACATAGGTGTTTTTGGATGTAACGACCGGATCAAGCCCATCGATCTCATCTTTCTTTAAGATCTCTTCCACGGAAGCATCCGGTCTCGGCGTGATCTTATCGATCATAGACCATGGGAACGAAACCTTTTCCCTGTCATTAACATAGCTTACAAACTCTTTCTCTGCAAGACCGTTTTCTGCCCATTTTTCGGCAAATGTATGGATTGCCGCATATAATTTATCCCCGTTATGGGAGCAGTTGTCCATGGATACCATGGCGATCGGAAGCTGTCCGTTTTTAAAACGTGTGTATAAAAGAGATGCAACTTTTCCGATATAGCTTGCAGGTTTCTCCGGGCCGGCTGCAAAATCGGCAGCGACTGCCGGAAGCAGTTCTCCTTTTCCGTTTACCAGACTGTATCCCTTTTCTGTGATGGTAAAGGATACCATCTGCAAGGACTGTTTGCAGAAAATCTCTTTTAATCTGCCATACTCGCCCTCGTTTTCCGAATCGAGGATACAGGACTCCACAACAGAACCGACAACTGTTTTTTCGACGCTTCCATCTGCCTTTAATGTGACAAGAATGGAATAATCATCATGCGGACGGTTCATTTTTTCAATGATCTCATAATCAAAACCTTCCGCTACGATCAGGCCTGTTTCCATTTCCCCTCTGTTTAAGATATTCTGCATTACATTTGCCTGAAATGCACGGAAAATATTTCCTGCACCAAAGTGAATCCAGCACGGATTTTCTCTGGTTGCCTCTGTTACTGCTGCACGGTCAAACTGCGGAAGCTGATATCCCTTTGCTTCCCACTGTGCCCTGTCTTTTAAACCAAGTGTACTTAATTCCATAGCTTTTCCTTTCTCCATTGTTCAACGTTTTTTGATATGTTTATTATAAGTGAATCCCCTTAAGACATCCAATAGAGTTGCTTGTTGTTCACATTGCAAAAATTGCGATTCTGTGGTAAATTTTTTATATCAGATCGTCACTTTTTCCTTATATTTGAAATATTTCAGAGGATTTTACCATGCGCAGACAGTTACAGTCTCCTTTTAATGAACGACAGTATATGCTGTCCAAAGATTTTGAAATTTACTATTATAATGACAACCACTTTTATGGCGTGACAGATCACACCCACGATTACTATGAATTCTATTTTTTTCTGGAGGGAAATGTAACGATCTCCATTGAAAAGGAACATCATCATCTGAAACCGGGGGATATGGTCTTCATTCCCCCGGGTATTCACCACCATGTGTCCAGTGTGGGGGAAACACTTCCCTATCAGCGTTTTGTTTTCTGGATCAGTCAGGATTACTGTCAGAAACTGAAAGAATTGTCCAAAGACTATGTTTATCTGATCGAACATGCACAGAATACCCATCATTTTATTTATCACTATGATGTCGTGGCTTTCAATGCGCTTTCCGCAAAGATTTTCCGGCTGATCGAGGAGATCCATGCGGACCGTTTTGGAAAAGCTGCCAAGATCGAGCTCTGCGTGAACGATCTGATGCTCCACATCAACCGGGCTGTCTATGAGGCAGAACATCCTGCAGCCCGCAAAGATGCCTCTGGTCTGTATGACGGCATCCTGCAATACATTGAGTCCCATCTGGATGAGGATCTCTCCTTAGACAGCCTCTCCAAAGCTTTTTTTGTGAGCAAATACCATATTTCCCATATTTTTAAGGATAACTTCGGGATCTCCATCCATCAGTATATTACCAAAAAAAGGCTGTCCATGTGCAGGGATGCCATTCTCAGCAATGAAAATATCACAAAAATCTACCTGATGTACGGATTCAAAGATTACACCAGTTTTTTTCGTGCATTCAAAAAAGAGTATGGCATCTCACCCAAAGAATATAAGGAACTTTATGCGCAGAAACCGCAGTAGAATCTACCGCTCTGTTTTAGTGTTAGAGGGAACCCATGGGCATTTTTTTGCAACTTCGCTGTTATAATGCTCCAATTCCCTCATCTGTGCTACGATATGGTTCATATCCATGCGCTCCACCAATTTTTCAATGATTTCCACACCCTCTTTTGCAAGTGTTTCCCTCGCTGCTTCATCTGCAATGACCGGTGTACTCATGTGGTCTTTTTTCTCGCCAAAATAATAACCGATCGCAGCACTCTGATATGCCAGTCCGAAAATATCCTCAAATCCGGCACAGGACTGCGGCTCGTTATGCGCATACTCCGTTGTGAGCGGCACGTCACTTAATCGGTTCATTTTCTGATAAGCTCCCACTGTAATTGCGTGGAAACTGTCCATTGATGTAAAAATATCCCTTGCATTTTTCATCATCTGCATGGTGAGGTCCATATATAAAATCGGCACTCCGGTCTCATCAAAGAAATCCCGCACCATCGGACTGCATGTCATATGTGCCGGGCCGTGAAAACTGATGTAGATCTGGCGTTTGAATCCCTGGCGCAACAGGCTGTTTGCCACCGCCATCAAATAGTCGATTCCTTCCCGCACACTCACCTGGACGGTTCCCCTGCCGCTTGCCGTTGCGCCTGCGTAAAAATACGGAAGTCCTGTCAATACCAGCCCGTCACACGCCTCTGCCATCTCCAGTGCAAATGCCTCACTGATGGTGGTTTCTGAATCCAGTGGAAATCCCCCGTGCATCTCTACCGTTCCGACCGGTACAATGATAATGTCATTTCTGGAAAGATATTCTTCCACCTCATCATTTAACATTCTAGGTAATATTCTTGTTCTCATATGTTTCCTCCTGTTTTTGAGGGATGTGGTATGTTTTCGGCTATCCCTCTTTTTTCTTATAAGTGAAATAATTTTTCTGCATTTGTACGGCAGATTTTTTCATAGGCACTCCGGCTGAGTCTTCCTGCGTGTTCCTGCTCATCCAGCCAGTTTCCAAGCGGAAATGTCATTTCACAATTTGCCATATCTGTTCCAAACAGCAACCGGTCCTGATATTTTTCCAGAAAAGCCAGCCCAAATTCTTCGTCACGCATGATTGCACATCCGCCACTGTTTGCGGACAGATCTCCATATAAATTTTCATAGGTTTCAAACAGATATGGCAGTCTGCCGCCGGGACATACAGCTCCCTCTCCCCATTTCATCCGTTCCTTTGGGGTCGCCGGTGCATCTTTTGAAATTTCATGCCAGAATGGCTGACTGTGCCCGATGAACTTTAATCCTTTATAACGCTTTAAATTTTCCTCCAGCAGCGGGAGCCCCGGCCCGTCCACAACCCCATACTGAAAGCCCTCTTTCGGACTCATGTGAAAAAGAACAGGTAATTTTAATTCTTCTGCCACCTCAAATACACTCTGTAAAAATGGAGCATCCAGCCTCTGGTTTACCATCAGTTCCCCGATTCCGACCGCACCGCTCTCTTTACAGGCTAAGATCCGTTTATACACATCTGTCTGGTTTTTTGCATCCACATTGCACATCCAGTGGAACTTCTTGGGGAACTGTTCACAGATGCGTTTACACTCCTCATTTGCTGCAACCAGGATCTGCTCATTTTCCTGTTCGCCGGAAGATAACACGATTCCCTGTTCAATTCCAAGTTCCTCTAAGTGCGGCAGCATCTGTGCCGCACTGGAAAGGAACATGGTATCTGTTTTCGGATACTGCTGTAATGTCAGATGAAGATGAATATCAATTTTTTTCAATCTAATCTCCTCTTTACTATTCACGTCTTTGTTTTAATTCCGCATACATTTCTTTGGTCTGTTCCTTATCCAGATTAAAGATTGCGCCGATACCAATGAGTTCCAGCACACAGGTCAGCACCGGGATCAATGCCACTAACATGTAGATATTGTTTATGGTTGCATCTGACTGCACCACATTATTTCCAGAAATATATCCGATCGCCTGGAGTCCGAAGGAAACACCTGCGGAAGCAATGGTGGAACCGATTTTACGGCTGAACGTATAAAGGGAATACATCGAGCCATCACTTCTCTCATGGAACTTCCACTCACTGTAATCCAGACAGTCTGTGACAAGCGCCCAGATCAGCATGGTAAATACGGTCTGTCCGATCATTGCCAGTACATTCAGTACCGAATAAACATAAACGTTTGGTATTTTTACGGCAAAAATGATTACACTGAGCACGGTACTGCTGATTACGCCAAACATCAATGTCGTTTTCTTTCCAAACTTTGCAACCAGTTTTGGCACAAGCGGGAAACAGATGATAATGATCGGCACACTTGCAAGACTAAGCAGAGTCATTGCAGAGGTATTTCCATAGTACTCTTTGAATACATAACTTCTAATCTGGTTTGAACCGGTGATATAGAGCATACTTCCAATGGTTGCAACCATGACACCGATCAGTGGCCTATTTTTTACGACTGCTTTCAACACATTTCCATAATTGAACTTTTCTGTATTCTGTTTCTTTTCCTCACGCACACGCTCTGTCGTTAAATGTAACAGCAGGCAGTAGCAGACCACACTTAAAATTCCAAAAATAACTGCCAGAAGTGTAAATCTTTCCGGGATAATGTTGCTTTCGCTGTCAAAACAGACTACCGGCACAAAGGATAACGCTGCAATTCCCACAAATGTTCCGCCAAGACTTCTTGCCCTTGAGAGTTTACTCCGGTCAATCGGATCTGTGCTGACCACACTTGCCATCGCACCAAACGGCATGGAAGTTCCGGTATAGCTCATTCCATATAAGACATACACAAAAGCGACCCACGCATGAAGTGCAACACCTTCAAACGGCACTTTGGAAAAACAAAGCACACCTGACAACGCTAGCGGTATCATAAAAATTTTAATCCACGGTTTGAATTTATCTCCTGATTTTCCAAGCATCCAACGGTCCGGAAAAGAACCCATGATCGGGTCATTTACTGCATCCCAGAGTCTCGCTGCAAGGAACAGGGAACCCATCCACGCCGGACTGATTCCCAGCACATAAGTACAAAACGTCAAAAAATATGCGTCTACAAATAAATTGACAAAACTGCCCGCCATATCTCCAAACACATATCCGATCTCATCCCTTTTTGAAAAGGGTCTTACATTTCTTTCATTCATAAATTTTTCTCCTTCTGGTATTTGTACGCGCGCATTGGTTTTGTGTCTGTACATTTCACAAGAACCGATATCCTTATGATACATTTGCTTTATTGCAATTTAAATTGCATTTATACCAAAATACATTGCATATCTTACATTTATTGTGCTATAATATTTGTAGGATTGTATAAATATAACAAATCAGAACAGGAGTTTTTATGAAATATAGCCAAATGAAACGTTTTTTAATGGAACATAAGGATTCGATGAAGCCTCCGTATATTTCCACGCTCGATGGCATCCTGACTGCCGGTGGGGAATTGATCGGATACCAGGAACTGGAAATGGACAGCCCCTATCTGGATGTGCATGAGGATACCAGTTACACGAAAGACTATGTAACCCTCCACAGCCACGAGTTTTACGAACTTCTTTTCTGCCGCAGTGGAAACTTGCAATATCTCATTGGAAACACCCGTTACCAGATCCGCAAAAATGATATCATCCTCGTTCCCCCCGGCACCAGCCACCGCCCTTTATTTTTAGAGCAGCTTCGGGAACCCTATCAGAGAACCGTACTCTGGATCAACAACGATTTTTTTGAGACCTGTAAGCAGAACTTCTTTGCGGATACAGGCTCCTCCCAATATGCACCACAAAAGCAGCTCCCCTATGTCATCCGCCCGGAAGGAACACTCTTAAACCAGATCGACCAGCTTCTGGCTGCACTGTTGTACGAGGGTTCCACCATGCGTCTTGGAAGCGAGCTCTACCGCATGGGGCTTTTTCTGCAGTTGTTCTGTCTGTTTTACCGTATGAACGACCATCCGCAGTCAGACATCCCCAAACCGGAGAATACAGGCCTGTTAGACCAGATTCTCAACTACATTGAATTGCATTTATCCGAAGACCTCAGCCTCGCATCTATTTCAGCGCAGTTTATGGTAAGCCAGTCGACAGTAAGCCAGCTTTTTAAAAAGCAGCTTGACACCGGCTTTTACAAAATCGTTACCCAGCGGAGACTGATCGAATCTAAAAATCTGATCAATTCCGGCTTTCCATTGAAAGAAGTTGCCGAACAGTGCGGCTTTTGTGATTATTCTGTTTTTTACAAAGCGTTTGTGAAAGAATATGGCATCTCTCCACGCAGCTTCCGGACCCGTGAAAAAGAAACGCATGATTTTTACTGATGCGGATTCAGGTGTCAAAAGGTAACTTCAGATTTTTTGACTGGCAAATAATGCCCTTTTGATAACCAGAGATAAGCATACAAAAATCCGCGGCATATGCCACGGACTTTTCCATAATACAAGGGACTGCCATACGGCAGTCCCTAATTATGCATATTTTATACTTATTTATTTCCATCCAGCTTATCGAGCATATCCCACACGCCGAGCATATACATAATACCCAGTGCACGGTCGTATAAGCCATAACCCGGACGGACATTGCCCGGCTTTTCATCCCAGAGGTGGCGTCCGTGATCCGGACGGATATAACCCTCAAATCCGCAGTCATGGTATGCTTTTAAAATGTCAAGGATTCTGGTATCACCATCACAGTCACGATGAGAAGCCTCCGAAAAATCTCCATTCGGAAAATGTTTTACATTGCGGATGTGCGCAAATGCAATGCGGTCACAATGCTTGCGGACAATATCTGCCACATTGTTTCTCGGGTCGGCATTCAAAGACCCTGAGCACAGTGTCAGACAGTTGTACGGGCTGTCAACCATCTTTAAGAAACGGTCAATATTTTCTTCACAGGTCAGAAGACGCGGAAGTCCGAAAATATCCCATGGCGGATCATCCATGTGGATTGCCATTTTGATATCGCATTCTTTACAGGTCGGCATAAGCGCCTCAAGAAAATATTTTAAGTTTTCCCACAATACTTCTTTTGTCACCGGCTTGTAAGCTGCAAAGAGCTCGTCCAGTTTCTCCATACGTTCCGGCTCCCAGCCTGGAAATGTCATTCCATGTAAATTATTTAAAATATAGTCTGCCATTTCCTTCGGATCATCATGGATCTTGCCTGCTTCATAATAAAGTGCTGTCGAACCATCTCCTACCGGATGAAATAAATCCGTGCGCGTCCAGTCAAAGATCGGCATAAAATTATAGCAGATAACCTTGACACCGAATTTGGAAAGGTTCTTAATTGTCTGGATGTAGTTTTCAATATACTGGTCACGGCTCGGAAGTCCGATCTTGATATCATCATGTACATTGACAGATTCCACAACGTCCATATTAAAACCATATGGCTCAAGCTGTTTCTGCACTTCTGCAATCTCTTCTACCGTCCACACTTCTCCCGGCAGTTTATGATGCAGTGCCCACACGATGCTCGTCACACCCGGAATCTGTTTGATATCAGCAAGGCTGATCTTGTCATTGTCCTCGCCATACCAGCGGAAACCCATCTGCATTGGCATATCTTTTTCCCCCTTAATCTTGATAATTGCATTATAGCATGTACATTTTTTTACTGGCAATTCAAGTTAATTGCTGTTTTTATTGCAAATCTTGCGATTCCGTTACTTTTGACATTTTTCTAATCCGCCGGAAATCCCCTGTGCATCTCTACTGTTCCACCATGCGGCTTGAAGGCGGACTCTACCGCATGGGGCTTTTTCTGCAGCTGTTCTATCTGCTTTAACGAATGAATGATCCGTTGAATTGCATTTAGCAGAAGGTTTCAATCTATATGTTTTATCTTGCCAGCAGTCCTCTCGCAAAGTAATCCGCCATCGCAAGTGCCTGCTGCTCTACGTCCCGGAACACATCAATGCTCTGCTCATACTCTCCATTGACCTGGTGCTCGATCTCCTCCCTGGTCAGATCCAGATGATTCAAAAGCATGTTTCTTGTTTCCCTGCTCTCAAAGTACGGATTGTAATTCGCAAAAAGAGCTGCCATCTGATTGGCATTGCGGTACCACTCCTGCACCAGCGCATCATAATCAGTCATATTTTTTGCTTTCAGCGCCTGAATGATCTGCCCGCCGATTTCAATATGCTCCGTCAGAAGATTGCGGAGCTGTCTGGTCGTTGCGATCGGAAGATACCTTGCAAATACATCCGTGATCTCGTCTGCGGTCTCAAGCAGCCGTTCTTCCACCGCCTGCTGGTCCGCATTGTCTGCGACTGCACTCATCAGGTACATTCTGGTCCAGTAAACATGATTTAACCATGCAAGGCGCATATCCTCGTTGAGACGGAGGATGGAATCCTCACGCTCGGATTCGGTCTCGTTGCTGCCTCCGGCATTTCCTGTTCCTCCTCCCATGTTTCCGCCCATGCTGCCTGTGCCGCCGCTCATATTCCCGCTTCCGGTGTTTCCTGTTCCGCTTCCAGCGTTTCCTGTTCCTCCGCCCGTGTTTCCGCCTCCCGGATTCTGCGGCGGCACATATCCCTCTCCCGGGCAGATAAATAGCTGCATCCCGATCTGGAGATTATATGGATTGACTCCCGGATTTCCAAGGATCAGTTCCGTCACTGTCGTGTGATACTGTCTCGATAATTTATACAGGGAATCGCCTGCCTGTATCGTATGCACAATTTTGTTCTGACAATACATATCTTTATTTCCAACCATAACTTTTTCATATTATGATATGAAATACAAAAAAAAATGTGAAATACCATTTCTGAGATTTCACATTTCGCATTATTTTTCTACCAGGATTCGGGTGGCAAATATAGTTTTCAGTTTTTGACTGCTAAATTGCACATCTGTCATGGCTACCCCCATATTTACAACAGCGTCGCAAATATCGGTGCAGCGATTACCGTCAGAATACCTGCCACTGCAATGGAAAGGCTGCTCATGGCACCTTCGATCTCTCCAAGTTCCAATGCCTTTGCTGTTCCAAGTGCATGTGAGGATGATCCGATCGCAATTCCCTTTGCCACCGGCTCTTCAATTTTGAAAACACGGCAGATCGTTTCCGCTAACACATTTCCGATGATACCGGTGATAATGATGACCGCAACCGTGATTGTGACATAACCGCCAAGTTCCTCCGAGATTCCCATTCCGATCGCCGTTGTGATCGACTTCGGGAGAAGCGTGACATACTGTGCATGGTCAAAGTGGAATAACAGCGACAAGACCAGAACACAGATCACACTCGTCAGAACACCGGAAATCAATCCTGCAAAAATCGCCGCAACATTCTGTTTCAGCAGTTCGAACTGCTCATAAAGCGGGATCGCTAAACAAACCGTTGCCGGAGTCAGAAGGTAACTTAAGTATTTTGCGCCCTCATTATAACTCTCATATGGAATATGGAACGCAACCAGAAAAACGATCACGGCAACGATCGAGATCAGAAGTGGATTGAATACTGCCAGTTTTAATTTTTTCTTCAAAAATACACCCAGCTCATATGCCAAAATGCTGATCGCAACACCAAAAAATACGGAATCACATAAAAACTCTTTCATTGCTGCTCTCCTTTCCTTTTCCCCCTGCGCATCACAAATTGTGTCACATGACCGGACACGATCATAACCACGATCGTTGATACCACCATGATCATCACGATCTGCACACAGATCGGGCGTAGTGCATCCCATGCATCAATGAGTCCTGCACCGGCCGGAATAAACATTAACGGCATGATTTCGATCATGAACTTTCCGGCATCTTTGACTGCTGCAAGTGGAAGGAGTCTTGTTTCCAGTGCAATAAATAAGAGAACCAGCCCATAAATACTTGCCGGTACCGGAAACGGGAGCACATATTTTAACAGCTCTCCCAGAAATGAAAACAACAGAATGATCATAAATTGTCTCAAGTACTTCATAAAATATCCTTTTCTTCAGAGGCTTCTCTGAAATTTCAATTTTCAGCCGGATATAATCATAGCACTTTTTGTTAGAATATCAACCTTTTCCGTTACTAATTATCCACTTGTATTTTTTAAAAAACATCAGATTTGTTTTCCAGTTTATGACGTGCCGGATTTTCTAAAACTTCCCCGGACGCGTCAAAGCAGGAACCGTGACAGGGACACTCAAAAGTCTGTTCTTTTGCATTCCAGTGCAGAACACACCCCATATGGGTGCACCTGTTTTTTACATGCGGTTTTAAAATTCCCTTCATCGCCTCCCACATATTAATTGCAAGCTGTGGCTTTAAAATACCTCGCGACGGATTAAAAATGGCTGCAAATTCATTTTCCCTTCCCTGCACAAGATCCGAAAGAACAATTGCTGAGATCATTGCGCCCGTCATCCCCCATTTTCCAAATCCGCCCGCCACAAAAAGATCCGGTGTCGATGAGGAATAATTGCCGATATAAGGCAGTCCGTCTAACGTCATACAGTCCTGCGCCGCCCACTGCCCGGTAATTTCTGCTTCCGGAAAATAGAGTTTTGCCTGTTCCCTTAATTTTTCAAATCCATCCGGCTCTTTTCCGGTGCGGTGGGTGATTCCGCCTAACAGCAATGTATCCTCGTAACCGCGCAGGGAAAGTCCGCCCTTTTTTGCCTCCAGATAAATGCCATCCGGTATTTCCGTATTTTTTAAGGAAAGCACATAGGAACGCTCCTGGTACAGTTTCACAAAATAGCTGCCGCGCCGGTTGATAAACGGGAAATGTGTCGCCACGATCACTTTTTCCGCCGCCACCGACCCGTGATCCGTCAACGCAAAATATTCCGTCATTTCCCGCACGGGGGAATGTTCATAGATGTTCAGATTTTTTGCAATGGCTGCCACAAATTTTAACGGATGAAACTGCGCCTGATTCGGAAAACGGACTGCCCCCGCAGTTTCAAACGGCAGATCCACCTGCTCTACATATTCTGCCGGAAATCCAAGCTGCATGACTGCCGCCGCTTCCCGTTTCAGTTTTTCCGCATCCATACGGTCAAACACATACGAATCGACTTCCTTCATATCACAGTCGATGAGCCACCCCAGGTCTTTGTAGCGCTTTAATGCAAGTTCATTGGCGCGAAGATAACCGTCTGCGATCTCTCTTCCCGCCCTGCTGATCAGACTGTCATAAATCAGCCCGTGCTGTGATGTGATCTTTGCTGTCGTATTTCCGGTCACGCCGCTGCAGATGGTATCTGCCTCTAACAGAC
>ULYF01050605.1_pt1 | contig 17932 bp, 19 predicted proteins | sample 1961941 | NCBI WGS metagenome assembly ULYF01 (sample SAMEA4835857, study PRJEB28245) | human gut metagenome | biome: gut microbiome; material: fecal sample | place: Denmark | collected 2008 | reverse complement strand
GAAAATCCTCGTGTCACTGGTTCGATTCCGGTCCAAGGCATATGGGCGTGTAGCTCAGTCGGTAGAGCACTTGACTTTTAATCAAGTTGTCCGGGGTTCGAATCCCCGCACGCTCAGTGAGGTCGTTTTCCATGTAAACACTAGGGAAACGGCTTTTTTGTTGTCTGAATATCTATAAAATCCCAGAAACCTTTTTTAACTATCAAGACAGTTATCCACAATAGTTTCATTTTGAAAATACTTTATCCAGATGAGAATGTCTGTTTTCCAATGCAATAAGACTATGAGCAAAATGTTCATATTTTTTTGTAGTCTCAATACTTTCATGGCCCATCAGGATTGATAAATCATAGGTATTAGAATTGCCAGTCTCACGCAAATTATCAATACAATAGTTTGTTGCAAAATTATGTCGAAGTTTATGTGATGATAAATCTAATCCGGTATCATGTTTTAAATGATTCATAAACACCTTTACAGTCGTTGTCGTAATTGGATTTCCTAAACGGCCAATAAAAACATAAGGACTGTCATGAACAGGACATACTTTTATATATTCTTTTAAGAAATATAAAGACATATTTCCTAAAGGAACAAACCTTTCTTTTGCACCTTTTCCAGTAACCTTTAAAGCCATTTTTTCAGCGTTAATATTACATTTCAATAAAGAACAAACTTCCAACTGACGAAGACCAGAATCGAGCATTAAAGCAATTATAGCCTTATTTCGTGCAGCTATCCAAGGTATTGAAATCGAATTATCAATACTGGAAAATAAAAACGCTATATCAGAATCATTTAATAAATTAACCAGCTTCTTTGGTGTTTTAGGAATCTTAATTTTCTGGTAGTCGAAAGAAAGACCATATTCAACCGAAATCCATTTAAGGAAAATACGGAAATTACGAATATAAGTTGCTAAAGTAGCTTTAGCAAGCCCTTTACCCATCAAGTATTTAATATATTGAGTAGCAAGGCTATATGTAATCATTTCAAGATGAAGTTCTTTTCCTGCATAATCAACAAATATTTGAAGTATGTTTTCATAATCTTTCAGACTTTGCTTTGATAATCCGGCTAACTCTTTTTGAAAAAGAAATTCTTGCAGCATATCATTTAAAATCATAACTATCACCTATCATATTTTTTTGCTTCTTCCTCAATCATATCAAGCAATTCTTTAGATAAACGCATACGACCAGAATCAATACATTCATAAATAAAGCTTAAATCACCATCAATTTCATATATTCCAGCCATTGTAGGAGCAACCTGTTTTCTAAACCAATTACGTTTATCATCAATAGTTTTTTCAACTTTTGGTGAACAGATTCGAATTTTCTTAACTCCATCAAGAAAAGCTTCCCACCTGGGATCAGTAGAACAACGAGAATCACGAGCATTATCCTTTACAAGGAAACGAAGATAATTTGATAATATACCTAAAGCAATATCAGGTAAAGCACCACCAGCAGCCAGTAAAAGCGCTACAGTATTAGCGCGAGCACGATGCAGCTCAATCTCCCAACGAACCCAAGGAAAAGAAACAGAATCTTTTTTCTTTGAATTTTGCTCTAATTGCTTATCATAAATACGTATAAAAAGTTCACTCTTGCGACTTCCAAGATAAAGTGTACGACCAGAACAAAACCCTTTACCACCCTCAAAGTCATCCCTATATTTTTTAAATCTTGAAGTATATAAACCATTTCGAAAAATATTACAAACCTCTTCACACGTATAATAAGTACATCCCTTATCATCAATAGCCAAATCAAAACGAGTAACTTGACCCATATCTAAAATATCTCTTAAGACATCCTTTAAAACCGTATCATTAAAATCATTAACCTCATAGGCAAAACCACCGAAAGGAGTATCACAGCAATCATACTTCTTAAAATAACAATCTAAAAAATAACGTACAGCCGAACCAGACACACAAACATGAATCCCCATATCATCATTACCATCATACAAAAATGAAATAGGATATATAATATGCCGAACGCGCGATTTATAACCTTGAGCACCTTTCAACTCAGTTTTAAATTCTTTAACATTTAACCCAAAATGAGAAACAGCATCTTCCCAAGACATTATTTTTTTAATAGTGAATTCAATCCAATCAACCAAGAGATATAATCCATTATTCAAATTAATATCATTTCCAATATTCATAAAGTTTCCTTAAAACCCCTTTCTGGCTTTTGTACCCCCGTATTACTGACCGGGGGTAAGCCGATTTCCTCAATCAGCCAACTTTAACATTACAACAAGTAATAGCAACCAATGAGCCACCCAGCACCACGGGCGACCTAAAGTCGCCCCGTCGGGCTGAGCGAGCGCGAAGCGCACCAACAGGTACAACGCATGTCCATACCGCACAGAAGCCGACCGACCAAAGCATCTTTTGCAATATCAAAAACACTATCTATGTACGCGAACACAAACGAATCCGCCATATAATTATCCAAATACATATGATAGGTTGCATAAAGCATTTCTACCTCTCTTGCCAGTTCCTGCACAGGCATATCCATAAAAACACTAAGAACATGTTCACATGTATCAGTCGAAATGAGTTGCGGTTTAGTTTCTATGTCTTTATCTTCCAGACAATCACAATTTAATAAAAGAATAGTATCTTTATGATCAGGATAATAATCTATACCATCATCACAATGAATGTATTTTCTGCCATAGCTGTCTAACTCAACCGTTCCGACAGACCAAATACCAGGTTCATCAGATACTTCCAAACGAATCCTTGTTCCTGCATCATATTCCAGATTAATCATAAAACCACCTCTCCAATACTATACGACCAATTAATTGAAATAGAGTGTATCTGCATGCACCAACAGGAGTGACTGCCAGTTAGATTATGCTTTCAATCAAGCTATACTGATGTCATTTAGTCTTAGCGTATCTTTTCACGATACGATCTTGACTACACTCATTTGTAATTTGACGGTTACCGATGCACCGACAACAACCACTTGAACATAAAAATAATATTGCAAATAAGTTACATGTTAATGTATAATGTTTGTGAAAACAAATATGTTTACGCTCGCAAATTCATGTTTACAAACTAAATATATCATAGCGTAATACATTTGTCAACGCAAATTAGTTTGTAAAAGCAAATATTTTAAAGGGGGATAAACAATGATTGTTTATACTAAACTTTGGTTATTACTTGAAAAAAGAGGAATGAAAAGAACAGATCTAAAAGAAATAATGTCATCCGCAACACTTGCAAAGTTAGGAAAAAATGAACCAGTATCCAGTAATATTATCGAAAAAATTTGTGATTTTCTAAAATGTCAACCCGGGGACATAATGGAAAATATTACAAAAGAAGATATACAAAAAGTAAACGATGTAATGAATGAAAAAGTAAATGAAATGATGAACATGCTTACAGTCACAACAGGCATGAGCAAAGAAACAATATTAGATAATTTTGTAAAAGAATTACCAGAATTTTTAGAGTTAATGAAGAAAGATAAAATAGATATATTTGCAGACATAATAAAAACAACCGAAGAAGATAAAAAATAGAACAACGCGCCCATCCACTCTTTCTCTCGCCAGAGTGCGCAATTATAGACAAGAGGACATAAGCGGAACTGCGTTCCTATGTCCTCTTGCCAATATTTTCGCACTTTTCTTTTTGCGTCAAGTGTTGCCCTACGGCGTCTCGCCTACTCCTGCGGAGCAGGCTTGCCACTTGACACAAGCGGACTCGTTCCCGACTTCCGGAAAGAAGCGTCAATTTCAGAATAATAATGAATCAGCGCATTAGTAATAATCATTGTTTTTGTAGTACCGTAAATCTTAGCATCAGCATCTAAACGCTGATTAAGCAAAGTAGGAATCCATAAGGAAATACGGCACTTTCTTTCACTGCGGTAAATTTTTTCTTTCATAATTAACCCTTTCTTTTATAAATTTGACAATATAGTTTTAATATTGTATACTCAAACAGGAACAAAAAACGAAATGAGTCTTTAGCTTTTAAATACATGGGCTGACTTTTAATCAAGTTGTCCGGGGTTCGAATCCCCGCACGCTCAGTGAGGTCGTTTTCCTAATATTTATAAGGAAAACGGCTTTTTTTGTGTTATAGGAAAAACCTTGTCAAATATCTGATTATTTGTTAATATGAGAAGCAGGAAGAGGATGAGGTTAAGGAAGATGAATAAAAAAAATACATCTGTTAAACCTGTCTGGATTGATGAATTTGAAACCCTTTACATTACAACTTATCAAACTTTGTACCGCCATGGAAAATTGATTTTTAATCAGGAAGAAAAAGTCCGGGAGCTGCTGATCCTTACCTATATGGAGGCATATCAGAGATCGTCTCAGCTTCAGAAAGAAAAATCTCCTTTGGAATGGCTGATGAAGCGTGCAGATTTCTGGGCAGAAACAAAGCTGGAAGCTACCAGAGAAATGCTGGAATCTTCCTATGCGGAAGAAAAGATGCAGTCTAAAGAAGCAAAGAAAGAAAATCGTTCGAACCTGGATGAAACATCTGTCCTTTTAGAAATTGAGGATAGACTTGGACTGGTAGATGAGGCAGAAACACCTGCAGAGAAGGAGCCTTCTCGTCCGGTGGTCAAAAGTGTGATTTCTATTGTGCTGGTTTTTCTGGCGGCGGCAGTAGTGGTAATTGGATTTTATAAGGTCAGACAGAGGCTGCAGCATATAAGTGAACCCTTTGAGCGGCGTTTTTTTGACAATTCAGGTGAAGGGGTAACATTGCCGGCAGAGACAGAAAAAAAAGATATCGTGATTCAGGTTGGAGATAAGGCTGTATTCCTTTCAGAAATTGGACAAGTTCTATATTCTATGCCCTTATCTGCAACGGAGCTGTCCGGAGAGGAAGAAATCAATCCGGAAATTCAGAAAAAGGACGGATGGACATATTATCTGCCTTGTCCGGAACGGAAGGATACCAGGCTTTCCCAAGTGCGTCCTACCCTGTATCATACTTTGTATCGGGTCAGCAATGATGGCACAAGGACGGAGATCATTACCCAGGATGTAAGTAATTATCGGGTATGGCAGGATGGTATTTATGCAGAGCGGAATGGCCGGATTCAGAGATTTGACATTGATAAGGAATTTGAAGAGTTTGAGCCTGGGTATTATGCGGAAAAAGAGGGCGAAGATATTTATATTTATGATACCCTGGGACGGACCCTTTGTACGGATGCAGACGGAAGCGTGCATTATGGGGATCGCATTTTTGAAATGTCCTGCAACAGAGTGGTGAATGTAAGGCCTGACGTTTCTGTGTACGGAAATCATACTTATTCTTTGAAGGAAACGGAAAATAAAGAGGAAATGGCTGTATTTGAAATGGTAAACGGGCATGAATCTTTATTTGAACAGCAGGAAAAAACCATTGACAGCTTCTGCATTGCAGGAAATAATCTGTACTACAGTGCATGTGAAAAGAAGGGGAATTCCGGAGCCCATTACAGCCAGCTTTATAAAAAACCGCTGAACCGAAAGGAAGAGGCAGAGAAGATAGGAGAGCGATTTAAGGGACGTATTTATGAATTGTATTACTCAAAGGAAGCGGATCAAATGTATGGAGATTATGCGCCAAAAAGCTGGAAAAGCGGATATGGTGTGATTGCAGTGATTTCCATGAATGGTCAGATGAGCTTTCTTGATGACAGAGAGCTTCGCAGCGGTACGGAAACCACAGGCGATGATTATCTGGAATTTGTTCTGATACAGGATGGTGATGTGTATTGCTATTGGAATGATTGTTATTGGGAGAAAAATGAAACACCTATTGTAAAGTGGAGAAAAACGTTGATTATTCCGGATCATAACAGGATTATGACAGTGAAATAAGGGCTGTCATAATCCTGTTTTTCTGTTATTCATCAAATTCTGCGATAATATAAAAGCCTCGGTCATTTTCCCGGATATCCCGGATAATACCTTCTCTTGATTTCAGACGATCACGGGATTTGTAACAGCCGGACATGGCTACAGCCGGCTCAATAATATAACTATAATTAACGCCTTCCCGTTCAACTACTTCTACTTTATCTCCAACCTGTACAAGTCCCTGGCGTTCCATTTTAAATTCCATCTGACGCATAAAAAATCATCTCCTTCGCACATTTATTATAGAGAAAAGAATGTGGAATGTAAAGGCGTTCTGTGCTACAATTCATATGATTTGTAGCAGCTATGATTCAACGGTGAAAAAGAAAGGGTATTCATGTGAAAAAAGAGGATTTGCTCGTTACGAGATTAGGGAATTACGGAAAATCGGATCAGGTACCGTGTCATATGCCTGGTCACAAACGAAATCAGGAAAGCTGGCTGACATTTGATTTTCCAAATCCTTTTTCGATCGACATTACAGAAATAGATGGATTTGACAATCTCCATCATCCGGAAGGTATTTTGAAGGAATCTATGGAGTGGGCATCAGAAGTATATGGTTGTGATAAAACATGGTATCTGGTTAATGGAAGCACCTGCGGCATTCTCAGCAGTATTTGCGGAACAGTACGGCCGGGAGGGCGGATTCTTATGAGCCGGAACTGTCATAAATCTGCTTATCACGGAGTTATCCTCATGGATGCGAAAGTGAGTTATATTTATCCACAAATAATTGAAGATATGGGGATACAGGGAGGAATTCTTCCGGAGGATGTGGAAAATAGTTTGGATCGTTATCCCGATACAGAAGCAGTTTTGATCGTTTCCCCAACCTATGATGGAATTGTATCTGATGTTGAAAAAATAGCAAAAATAGTTCATGCCCACGGAATTCCTCTGATTGTAGATGAAGCTCATGGAGCTCATTTTTCCTTTGGAAATGGAGTATTTCCAAAATCTGCCATTCAGTGCGGTGCAGATTTGGTGATTCAGAGTGTTCATAAGACCCTTCCTTCTTTTACACAGACAGCGCTTCTTCATGGACAAAAGGGACGAATTGATATAGACCGGGTGGAGCGGTATCTGCAGATGTTTCAGACCAGCAGTCCATCTTATATATTTATGGCGGGAATAGAACAGTGTATTTATGAAATGAGCCAGAATGGAAAGGACGCGATGGCTCAGTTTTGGAAAAGACTGATGTTGCTTCGGAAACGTCTGGAAAATCTGAGGGTGCTTCGGATTCTGGGAGAAATAAACAGTGGTTTGAATGAATATTCTGTGTCCGAAAATTTAAAAAATGGAGTGTACGGAATTGATTTGTCAAAGCTGGTGATTTCGTGCAGAGGATGCAGAAAAAATCTATCTGGAGAACAGTTAGGAGACTGGCTTCGCCGGGATTATGGAATTGAGATGGAGATGTGCGGAGCAGATTATGCAGTGGCGATCCTGACTTATATGGACAGTCAGGAGAATCTTGATCGTCTGGCAGATGCTTTGCTGGAAATTGACGAAAGTCTGGAAAAAAACAGGTTGGCAGAAGAAGCTTCAGAATCATCTGTCGAAATGGTAAGGGAGAAGGCTTTTGTGACAATCGGGAAGCTAGAGGAAAATAACTGCTGGATTTGGGAACAGCCTGATATCCGGAAGAAGCCGTCAGAGGCGGCGAATCTGCCGTCGGAGTCACTTTTGCTGGAACAGTGCGAAGGAAGAATTTCAGCGGAATTTATTTATTTATATCCGCCGGGAATTCCGATTGTGACGCCGGGAGAGTGTATAACAGAAATGATTTTGAACCAGATTTTTTATTATAAAGAATTGGGACTTCCAGTGCAGGGAATGGCAGATAAAAGCTGCATGAAGCTTCGCGTTTTAAAAGAAAGTCCTGGGACGGAAAGGAAATAATATGGGAAAGATTTTTTATCTAATGGGAAAAAGCGCCTCTGGAAAGGATACCCTTTATAAGAGGCTTTTGGAAGTTTGCCCAAAGCTTAAAACCATTATACTGTATACAACCAGACCAATGCGGGACGGAGAGACGGATGGAGTAGAATATTATTTTACAACGCCGGAAGTCCTTCAGAGATTTTCTGAAGAGGGGAAAATGATTGAGCTGCGCACCTATGAGACAGTAAGCGGTCCCTGGAGCTATGCTACAGTAGATGACGGACAGGTGGATCTGGAAAATGAGGATTACCTTGCGATTGGGACTTTGATTTCTTATGAAAATATGAGAAATTATTATGGAGAGGATCATGTTATTCCGCTTTATATTGCTGTGGATGACGGCGTTCGTCTGGAACGGGCCCTCAGGAGGGAACGGCAGCAGAAAAAACCAAATTATGCGGAGCTGTGCCGGAGATTTCTGGCAGATGAAGCGGACTTTTCCAGGGAGAATTTACAGCGGCTGGGAATTGAAAAAGCCTATGAAAACGAGGATTTTGAGGAGTGTGTCCTCCAGCTGAAAAACACAATTGTGTAACTATTCAGGACGGCGGGAGATCTGGCAGAAAAATTTGTGTCAAGCTTGCTTGTAAGCGGATTTTTCTGCCAGATCTCACATCGGAGGAATCTCCGATGCTTCTTGTTCGGCTTTGCCGGACAAGAAGATGCCGTCCTGAACAGTTATACAATTTCCTATACAGAACCCTGAATCTGTGATATACTTTCACATAAGATAGAAATTCAGAACAGATTGTGAGGTGCAGGCCATGTTAAGCTTCCATGATATTATTGGACATGAACAGATAAAAGAACATTTTCAAAAGGCCATTGCGAATAATAAAGTGTCTCACGCCTATATCCTGACAGGAGAAGCAGGGATGGGACGGAAGTCTCTGGCAAATGCATTTGCGCTGACGCTTCTTTGTGAAAAAGGGAGAAGCGAGCCCTGTATGGAATGTCATGCATGCAAACAGGTATTAAGCGGAAATCACCCGGATTTGATCTATGTAGAGCATGAGAAACCGGGCAGCATTGGTGTGGATGATATCAGAAAGCAGATCAATGACACGATTATGGTACGGCCTTACAGCAGCTATTATAAGATTTATATTGTAGATGAGGCAGAGAAGATGACTCAGCAGGCGCAGAATGCCCTGCTGAAGACTATAGAAGAGCCGCCGTCCTATGCGGTTATTATTCTTCTGACAACCAATCAGGATGCGTTTTTGCCGACAATTCTTTCCCGGTGTGTTCAGCTGAAGCTGAAGCCTCTAAAGGATTTTGTAGTGAAAAGTTATCTGACAGAGCATATGCAGATTGCGGAAGCAGATGCAGATATTTATGCGGCGTTCGCCAGGGGAAATCTGGGACGGGCTATTGCGCTGGCATCTTCTGAGGATTTTAATTTGATGCGGCAGGAGGTTCTTCATCTGCTGAAGCATGTGAAGGATGCAGATATTTCCGAGCTTCTGGATTATATCCGAAAACTGAAGGAGGATAATCTGGATATTTATGAATGTCTTGATTTTATGCAGCTGTGGTATCGGGACGTTCTGCTTTACAAAGTGACGAAGGATATCAATCTGCTGGTCTTTAAGGATGAGTACCGGTCGATCAATGAAATCAGCCAGGTAAGCGGCTATGACGGGCTGGAGCAGATTTTGGATGCCATAGACAAGGCAAGAGTGCGCCTGGATGCCAATGTCAATATGGATCTGGCAATGGAGCTGATGCTTCTGGTAATGAAGGAGAATTAGAAAGAGGTAATATAGATGATAAAGGTAATAGGAGTCCGGTTCCGGAATGCAGGAAAGATTTATTATTTTTCTCCCGGAAATATGGAGATTAAGACGGGTGATCATGTGATCGTGGAGACAGCCCGCGGAATTGAATATGGATATGTGGTTCTGGGCAGCCGCGACGTAGAGGAAAGCAAGGTGATCCAGCCGTTAAAATCTGTAATTCGTATGGCAACGAAGGACGACAAAAATAAAGAGCAGCTGAACCGGGCCAAGGAAAAGGATGCATTTAAGATCTGTCAGGAAAAGATCCGCAAGCACAATCTGGAAATGAAGCTGATCGATGTGGAATATACCTTTGATAATAATAAAATTCTGTTTTATTTTACAGCAGATGGCCGGATTGATTTCCGTGAGCTGGTAAAGGATTTGGCTTCTGTGTTTAAGACCAGAATTGAACTGCGTCAGGTAGGCGTTCGGGACGAAACAAAGATTGTAGGAGGCGTAGGCATTTGTGGAAGGGCTTTATGCTGCCATTCCTATCTGACTGAGTTTATTCCTGTATCGATCAAGATGGCAAAGGAACAGAATCTTTCTCTGAATCCGACCAAGATTTCCGGTGTCTGCGGAAGATTGATGTGCTGTCTGAAAAACGAAGAAGAAACGTATGAATATTTAAACAGCAAACTTCCAGGTATCGGAGATTATGTAACAACCGATGACGGTTTGAAAGGCGAGGTTCAGAGTGTGAATGTTCTGCGCCAGCTGGTTAAGGTGATCGTGGTTGTGGAAAAGGATGAGAAGGAGATTCGGGAGTACAAGGTAGAGCAGCTCAAATTTAAACCGAGACGGAAAAAGGGAAGAGTTGAGGTTGAGGATTCTGAGCTGAAGAAGCTGGAGGCTCTGGAGAAAAAAGAGGGTAAGTCAAAGCTGAATGAATAGAGAGAATACTGCAGAAAAAATGAATCGGAACGAGGAAGTATCAGGTATGTGCCTGGAAGACGAGCGGATTGATGATCTGCAGAGAAATGGCTACCGGATCATTCAGAAAAAGAAGGGCTTTTGTTTTGGCATGGATGCAGTCCTTCTGTCTGGCTTTGCAGCTGTGAAGGAAGGCGAGCGGGCTATTGATCTGGGGACAGGAACCGGAATTATTCCTATTCTTCTTGAAGCAAAAACAGAGGGAAAGGATTTTACGGGACTGGAGATTCAGCAGGAAATGGCAGATATGGCCAGGAGAAGCGTCGGCCTTAACAGCCTGGTGGACAGAGTAAGGATTGTACAGGGCGATATCAGGGAAGCCAGCCGTCTTTTCGGCAAGGCTTCTTTTGATGTGGTTACGTCCAATCCTCCTTATATGAATGACAGCCATGGACTGAAAAATCCGGAATTGCCCAAGGCGATTGCCCGCCATGAGGTGCTTTGTACTCTGGAGGATGTGGCGAGAGAAGCGGCAATGCTTTTAAAGCCGGGCGGTCGTTTTTACATGGTACACCGGCCTCATCGGCTGGCTGAGATTATTACGGTTCTGAAGGAATATAAGCTGGAGCCTAAAAGGATGAAGCTGGTTCATCCTTTTGCAGATCGGGATGCCAATATGGTGCTGATCGAATCAGTACGGGGCGGCCGCTCTATGATGAAGGTGGAAGCACCTGTGATTGTATATCAAAAACCAGGAGTTTATACGGATGAGATTTATACCATATACGGATATTAAAGCTGGAATATGAGAGAGGAGGCAGGAAGAACATGAGCGGAAAGCTGTATTTATGTGCGACCCCCATTGGAAATCTGGATGATATTACGTTGCGGGTTTTGGAAACATTGAAAACAGCAGATCTGATTGCTGCGGAGGATACGCGCCATACGATCAAGCTGCTGAATCATTTTGATATTAAAACGCCCATGACCAGTTATCATGAATATAACAAGGTGGATAAGGCAAGATATCTGGTAGGGCAGATGCAGCAGGGCGTGAATATTGCTCTGGTAACAGATGCAGGAACGCCTGGAATTTCAGATCCTGGTGAAGAGCTGGTGCGGCAGTGTTATGAAGCGGGAATTTCAGTTACCTCTCTGCCTGGTCCGGCGGCCTGCATTACAGCTCTGACTCTTTCTGGGCTTCCTACAAGGCGATTTTGTTTTGAGGCATTTCTGCCAACGGATAAAAAGGAACGCCAGTGGATCCTGGAGGAGCTGAAGCAGGAAACAAGAACAATGATTGTTTATGAGGCTCCTCACCATCTGGTGCGCACTCTGGAGGAGCTGGGGGCTGCTCTTGGAATGGAGAGAAGACTGACGCTGTGCCGGGAGCTGACTAAGCGGTACGAGGAGGCGTATCAGGCCACCTTTGCAGAGGCTCTTCAAAGATTTGAGACAGAGGAGCCGAAGGGTGAATGTGTGATTGTGATCGAGGGAAGAAGCATAGAGGATCTGAAACGGGAGCAGCAGAAATCCTGGGAGGAAATGAGCCTGGAAGATCACATGGAGGTGTATCTGACACAGGGAATGGATCGAAAGGAAGCTATGAAAAAAGTGGCGAAAGATCGCGGGATTTCCAAGCGAGATGTGTATCAGGGGCTGATGGAAAGGGACGAATAAAAGCAGAGAATTTTGTCGCAAAAATTTCCTTGACAAACGTTTCATGATCGAATAAGATAAAAAAGATGAAAATACTTTGAATTTCAAAACATTTGATAACAAAACTAATATTAGAATGAATCTCAATTGGGAACGGGGAAAGAAAATGACAGTGACAGGCAGGATCATTGGAACCGGCTCTTATGTGCCGGAACGGATCGTGACAAATGAAGATTTGGAAAAACTGGTGGAAACCAGCGATGAGTGGATTGTTACCCGCACCGGAATTCATGAGCGGAGAATTGCTGTGGAGGAGGGAACCAGCACCATGGCGTCCAGGGCAGCAGAGCGGGCTCTGGAGAATGCAGGAATAAAGGCTGAGGAGCTGGACATTATTTTGATGGCAACCTCATCCCCGGATCACTGTTTTCCGAATGGGGCATGTGAAGTGCAGGCAGCTATTGGCGCGGTAAATGCAGTGGCCTATGATATCAGCGCAGCATGTTCAGGATTTGAGTTTGCGCTGAGTACTGTACAGGCTTTTATCCGGGCAGGAATTTATAAAACAGCTCTTATTATCGGCGCAGACTGTCTGAGCAAGCTGACAGACTGGTCAGACCGGGGCACCTGCGTTCTGTTTGGAGACGGTGCAGGAGCAGCAGTGATTCGTGCAGAGAAAACAGGCGTGATTCACAGTGTTATGGGATCTGATGGTGTAAAGGGACCTGTGCTTTCCTGTGTAGCCAGAAGCGAGGGGAATTTCCTGAACGAAAGGAAGCCGGAGCTGGGATACATATATATGGATGGCCAGGAGGTTTTCAAATTTGCAGTAAAGAAGGTTCCGGAATGTATCCGTCAGGTGCTGGAGGAGAGTAAAACAGATATTGAAGAGGTAAAATATTTCGTGCTGCATCAGGCCAATTACCGGATCTGCGAGGCAGTGGCAAAGCGGTTAAAGCAGCCTCTGGATAAGGTTCCCATGAATATCGGTTCCTATGGAAATACTTCCGGCGCAACAGTTCCGATTCTTCTGGACGAATTAAACCGTCAGGGAAGGCTGCAGAGGGGCGATAAGCTGGTTTTAGCAGGCTTCGGCGGAGGTCTTACCTGGGGAGCAGCCCTGGTAGAGTGGTAAAACAGGAAGATTACGGAAAAGAAGTACTTTCTGATAAAAAGGAAGTATGGTATGATGGGTAATATGGAGCAATGTGCCCGGAGCGCATTCTCTTTATAAAAATATAAAACATTTTAAATGAAAAAGGAGAAAGAACCATGTTAGAAAAAATGAAAGAGATTATTGCAGATCAGTTAAGCGTAGATGCAGATTCCATTACAGAGGCATCTTCCTTTAAGGATGACCTGGGCGCTGATTCCCTGGACCTGTTCGAGCTGGTTATGGCTCTGGAGGACGAGTACTCCGTTGAGATTCCCTCTGATGACCTGCAGAACATGATGACTGTTGGTGATGTTATGAATTATCTGAAGGAGAAAGGTGTAGAGGCTTAATGCCCTGCACCTTTTAAAAAAGGAATTCAGGCTGTTGGAGGAACGGAAATGAAAACAAGAATTACAGAACTGCTGGGAATCCAGTACCCGATTATCCAGGGCGGAATGGCCTGGGTGGCTGAGAATCATCTGGCAGCTGCAGTATCTGCAGCAGGCGGACTGGGTCTGATTGGCGGAGCCAATGCGCCGGCAGAGGTAATCCGCGACTACATAAAGAAGGTTAAAGAAGTTACCGATAAGCCCTTTGGCGTGAATGTTATGCTGATGAGTCCTCACGCTGATGAGGTTGCAAAGGTTGTTGTGGAAGAGGGCGTAAAGGTAGTTACTACAGGCGCTGGAAATCCTGAAAAATATATGGAGATGTGGAAGGCGGCAGGAATTAAGGTGATTCCGGTTGTGGCTTCCGTAGCTCTGGCAAGAAGAATGGAGCGTTATGGCGCTGATGCCATTATTGCCGAAGGCACTGAGTCCGGCGGACATATTGGTGAGGCTACAACCATGACTCTTGTTCCTCAGGTTGCAGACGCAGTTTCCATTCCGGTTATCGCAGCAGGCGGAATCGGTGACGGAAGAGGAATCGCAGCTGCATTTATGCTGGGAGCAGAGGCAGTTCAGATGGGAACCCGCTTCCTGGTAGCAAAGGAATGTGTGGTGCATCAGAATTACAAGGACAGAGTTCTGAAAGCAAAGGATATTGATTCCACAGTAACAGGAAGAACTCACGGCCATCCGGTTCGCTGTCTGCGCAACCAGATGACTCGGGAATACATTAAACTGGAGAACGAAGGAAAGTCTTTTGAAGAGCTGGAGTATCTGACTCTGGGAACCCTTCGGAAGGCTGTTCAGGAAGGCGATGTAAACGGCGGTACTGTAATGGCAGGACAGATTGCAGGTATGGTTTCTAAGGAACAGACCTGTCAGGAAATGATTGAAGAAATGATGGAACAGGCAGAGAAGCTGCTTGGACGCAAGTAAGATGTAAAGGAGCAGGAGTGAATGAGTAAGATCGCATTTATTTACCCGGGCCAGGGCGCACAGGTCTGCGGTATGGGACAGGATTTCTATGAGCAGACGGAGATCGGAAAACAGGTATTTGACTTGGCAACAGAGATTCTGGGCTTTTCCGTTCCGGAGCTGTGTTTTACGAAAAATGACAGACTGGATATCACCGAGTATACACAGGCGGCTATGGTAACCACCAGCATTGCTATGACAAAGGTGCTGGAAGAGAAGGGTGTGAAGCCGGATGTGGCAGCAGGACTGAGCTTGGGTGAATATTGCGCACTCTATGCTGCCGGTGCAATGACAGAAAAGGATGCCATTGCTACTGTAAGACAGAGAGGAATTCTCATGCAGGAGGCAGTTCCTGTAGGGCAGGGCGCCATGGCTGCAATTCTGGCTATGGATGCCTCTGCTATTGAAGAGGTGATTTCCGGAATAGACGGAGTTCAGATTGCCAATTACAACTGTCCGGGACAGATTGTAATTTCCGGAAAGAAAGAAGCAGTAGAAACTGCTTGTGAGAAGTTAAAGGAAGCAGGCGCAAAGCGCGCGATTATGCTGAATGTAAGCGGCCCCTTCCATTCCAGAATGCTCACAGGAGCAGGCGAGAAGCTGGGAGAGGTTTTAGAGCAGGTGGAGATTCATCCGCTCAGCATTCCGTATGTGGCAAATGTAACGGCTGAGTATGTGACTGATGCAGCTGATGTAAAGCCTCTGCTGATGAAGCAGGTATCCTCCTCCGTAAGATGGGAGCAGAGTGTGAGAGCAATGCTGGCTGACGGAGTGGACACCTTTATTGAAATCGGACCGGGAAAAACTCTGGCCGGTTTTATGAAGAAGATAGACAGAACGGTAAAGGTTCTTAATATAGAGAAGCTGGAAGATGTAGACAAGGTTGTGGAGGAATTAAGATGTTAACAGATAAAATTGCAGTAGTAACCGGTGCAAGCCGCGGAATCGGCCGTGAGATCGCAGTTACTCTGGCATCAAAGGGCGCTGTGGTGATTGTCAATTACAATGGTTCTGCAGCAAGAGCAGAAGAAGTGGTAAAGGAAATTGAAGAGGCCGGCGGAAAGGCCGAGGCTGTTCAGTGCAACGTATCTGAGTTTGCAAAATCAGCAGAGCTGATGGATTATGTAGTGAAAAAATACGGCCGCGTGGATATTCTTGTAAACAATGCAGGAATTACCAGAGACAATCTTCTGATGAAGATGAGTGAAGAGGATTTTGACGCAGTGATTGACACCAACTTAAAGGGCGCCTTTAACTGCATTAAAAATATTTCCCGCCAGATGTTAAAGCAGAAGTCCGGAAGAATCATCAATATCTCTTCTGTATCCGGCGTAATGGGAAATGCAGGACAGGTAAACTACAGCGCATCAAAAGCCGGTGTTATCGGTATGACCAAGGCAGTTGCCAGAGAGATGGCAACTAGAGGAATTACCTGCAATGCAGTAGCTCCGGGCTTTATTGTAACAGAGATGACGGATGTTCTTTCTGATACCATCAAGGAAAATATTACCAATCAGATTCCTATGAGAAGATTTGGACAGACAAAGGATGTAGCAAATCTGGTTGCATTCCTTGCTTCTGAGGAGGCTGGTTACATAACTGGACAGGTAGTGGGTGTAGACGGCGGAATGGCCATGTAAAGGAAAGAGAAGGAGAAAGAGACATATGAGCAGACGGGTTGTAGTGACAGGTCTTGGAGCAATTACTCCGATTGGCAATAATGTAGAAGCGTTCTGGAATGGCCTGAAGGAGAAAAAGGTCGGAATCGGCCCTATTACTTATTTTGATACAGCAGATTATAAAGCAAAGCTGGCTGGTGAGGTTAAGGATTTTGATCCGAAGCAGTATATGGATCCCAAGGCTGCAAAGCGTATGGAGAAATTCTGTCAGTTTGCAGTGTGTGCTGCAAAAGAGGCCATTGAGGATGCAGGACTGAATATGGAGCAGGAGGATCCTTTCCGCGTAGGCGTAAGTGTAGGCTCTGGTATCGGAAGCCTGCAGTCTGTAGAGAGAGAATACAGCAAGATGCTTCAGAAGGGACCAAACCGCGTCAATCCTCTGTTAGTTCCCCTGATGATCAGCAATATGGCAGCAGGAAATGTTTCGATTCAGTTTGGCATGAGAGGAAAATGCATTAACGTAGTTACTGCATGTGCAACCGGTACTCACAGTATTGGTGAGGCTTTCCGTACCATTCAGTATGGAGATGCAGATGTTATGATTGCAGGCGGTACTGAGGCAAGCATTACTCCTATTGGCGTAGCCGGATTTGCAGCTCTGACAGCGCTGAGCACCAGCGAGGATCCCATGCGCGCATCCATTCCTTTTGATAAGGACAGAAACGGTTTCGTTATGGGTGAGGGCGCAGGCATTGTGGTCCTGGAGTCTCTGGAGCATGCTCAGGCAAGAGGCGCAAAGATTTATGCAGAGCTGGCAGGCTATGGAGCAACCGGCGATGCTTATCATATTACTTCTCCGGCAGAGGACGGAAGCGGCGCTGCAAAGGCTATGGAGATGGCGATTGCAGATGCAGGGCTGAAGCCAGAGGATGTTGACTATATCAATGCTCACGGAACCAGCACCCATCACAATGATTTATTTGAGACAAAGGCAATTAAGCTGGCTCTGGGCGATCATGCTGGAAATGTAAAAATCAACTCCACCAAGTCTATGATAGGACATTTGCTGGGGGCAGCAGGAGGCGTTGAATTTATCACCTGTGTCAAGTCTATTGAAGAGGGCTTTGTACACGCAACCGCAGGTCTTCAGGAAGAGGATCCGGAGTGTGATCTGGATTATACCAAGGGCGAAGGCGTTTCTATGAATGTGAACTGTGCGCTTTCCAATTCTCTGGGCTTTGGTGGACATAATGCAACTCTGCTGGTAAAGAAGTTTGAAGGCTGATGGAGAAGACGGGAGGATATAAGACCATGACGATTGATGAGATTGTAACTCTGATTCAGGCAGTTTCTGATAATGGACTGACCAGTTTTGAATATGAGGAAGGGGACCAGAAGCTGGTTCTGAAAAAGAAAAAGAAGAAAAATATTGCCCAGGCTCCGGTGGCTCCCGTTGTAATTTCCCAGCCGGCAGCTCCTATGATGAGTCCTGTTCCCATGCCTGTTGCAGCAGCTCCGGCTCCTGCAGCAGCTGAAACCGCTTCGGCGGCTCCGGAAAGCGCTGCTGATAAGGCGGGTTCCGGAAATAAGGGCGGAATTGATTCT
>ULYF01027160.1_pt1 | contig 18481 bp, 23 predicted proteins | sample 1961941 | NCBI WGS metagenome assembly ULYF01 (sample SAMEA4835857, study PRJEB28245) | human gut metagenome | biome: gut microbiome; material: fecal sample | place: Denmark | collected 2008 | reverse complement strand
TTCTTTGACTCTGTTTTTTCATAAATCATTTGACACTACCTCCTATCATTTACTCATTACCTACGATTTCTTTTGCCCATTCCATGACTTCCTGATTACTGACTGCCACATCATTTCTGGAAATGGTCAATCCGTCCTCAACAACTGCAGCGTCCGGCTGCATATCTTCAATCGTCGAAATTGTATCAGAAAAGCCACTTCCTCCATGAGAATTAAAGGGAATAATCGTTTTTCCTGCGAAATCGTACTCTTCAAAAAATGAATACATTGGCTGCGGCATATCGCCCCACCAATTTGGATAACCCACAAAAATCGTGTCGTAATTTTCTAAATTTTCTATATGTGTAGAAAGTGCCGGTCTGGCATTTTCTGACTGCTCATCTGCCGCCTGATCTACCAACGGATCGTGATCCAATGGGTACTCCTCTTCCGTTTCAATACGGAAAAGATCTCCGCCAACTGCCTGCTGTATTGCTTCTGCCATGAACTGCATATTTCCTACCGTTTCTCCATTCTGAACAACTACACTGGCCCCTGCATCTGCATCAATACCACTGATGTCAATGTCTTCCGGAACAGAAAAATAAGCGATTAAAATATTACTGCCTGTATTTTGATCAGAACCTGAATCTGCTGTTTCATTCTTTTTCCCGGCATCCTGTTCCGTCTCCTGGATAGCCTGCACATTTTCATTACTATTTTCCAGCGAAGCATCTTCTCTTCCACATGCTGCCAGAGAAACTATCATTGTTCCCGCTAATAATAAAGTCACTATTTTTTGTTTCATGCGACTGCCTCCTGCTTGTGTTTTCTTTTCGTTCTTTTCGTTTTAACTCTGCGCTGACAGAATTTTTTTCACTTTGTAACCCAACATTTAGTACAATCCCTATGGCAGCAAAACATACGATCAATGAAGTAAGACCATAACTGACAAAAGGAAGTGTTAATCCTGTATTGGGAAGAATTCCTGATACTACTCCAAGATTGATAAATGCCTGTCCTCCTATCCATGCGCCGACACCGGCACATATGATGTTTCCCTTGAAATTTCTTCCTCATACTCTTTCAGATACCCTTCACCCTGTATTACCTGAAGGAAAAAGAAGCGTCCTAACAGCAGAAGAAACATTCCCATAAACAATAAACTCATTGAAAACAATCGTTTCTTTTTAACATTGAAAAGAAATTTTTTTATCTTTTTACGTTTTTTTACCGAGACAAATTTATCCAAAAACATCTTCAAATACTTTTGCATACTTTCCTTTCTGACTTCAGGAAACCACTATATATTTGGGTCTTTTCAAAATTATTTTTCCAAAAATGCCACCCAAAAGCATTCCTACCGTTTCTTTCCCTGTAATGGTTACTGCCTTTTTTATACTGTCAATGCCTGACTCCCATAACTCTATTCCAAAGAAATACTCCTGCAGCCGATAGCCCTCCAGTACAAATATATAAAGAAAAATAAGATTTCCAACAGCTATCAGGATACTTATCATGATGTTTTTCCATGAACTATCTACATATAAACTAAAGCATAATTCTTCAAAAAAACCGATAAAATATGCCATAAATAAGTCCATTGCCATTAATAATAACCCACTCATATTATAAGGCGGCAGCTCCATGATATAATTTCTTCCCATTATCAATCCAACGTAATTGTCAATAAAAGCATATACAAGCAAAAACGCCAGAAACCCCAGGTGCATAGTTATCATCATTTGTAAGTATTGTTTATATTTTGTACTATTTATTGTTACTGAATAATTCCAAGTTCGTCTACCCATGCCTGTACCTCATCATCAGATACTCCAGAGCGGAATCTTTCACCTTCCATCCATTCGCCGGTTCCTGCCATTTCTTCCAGTAATTCTCCACTTTCTCCCAATCCGGAAGAAGAAGATGTTGCAAATGGAATCACTGTTTTACCTGTAAAATCATTTGCTTTAATAAAGGCATCTACCGGCCATGCTGCAATCCCCCACCAGATTGGATATCCAATAAAGACTGTATCATATGAATCCCAGTTATCTACCGTATCTGCTACCAGTTCCATTTCTCTTTCGGATTCATTTTCATACTCTCTTGATACCCGGCTATCATTATCTGTCCAATCTAAGTCCTCGTCACTATACGGTTCTGCAGGCTCCAGTTCAAATAAGTCACCGCCTGTTGTCTCAGAAATGGCATTTGCTACTGCCTCTGTATTCCCTGTTGCTGAGTAATACACAACCAAAGTATTTCCTCCATCATCCACAGATGCTGTATTTTCAGATTCCTCACCGGCTTCATTTCCAGAAGCCTCTGTTTCTGTCTGGGTATCCTGCTGTGGCTCAGTTTCTTCTGTCTGAGCACCGCATCCTGCCAGTAATCCCAATGTCATTACGCCAACCAGTAACATAGAAATTATTTTTTTTGCTTTCATAATCGTCATACTCCTTTTCTTCAGTGCGTTTTGTAGTTTCTCTATAGTTATCATAAGCAAAATGGCGTCTTATAAGAAGTCTCCATTTGTTATCCAGTTTATACCAAAAGGTACTTACTTCGACTGTTCAAACAGCCAGCCCATAATCTCCTCATCATGCGCAAACAATGCTCCACCGCCGCCATGCTGATTCGAGATTCCCTGTTCTTCAAAATAAGAAGCATCTTTAATATCCAAAACCAGCAACCGGTCAATTTCTTCCTGACTAAGTCCTTCTTGTCTGTATAATTCATAGATCCGGTCATAAGCTTCTCTTGTTGGTTCTGAACCGTAATACTCATCAGACTCACCAATTGCAAAATAAACGGGAGTTCTGTTTTCAACTACCAGATCATACTCTCCATCCCACTGAGAACTGCACTGTAAATACGCCGTAAATAAATCCGGTCTCATTCCCATTACCAGCGACATAGTTTCTCCACCGCCGGAGTACCCACTTGCATATACCCTTCCGGTATCAATATTGTAGTTTTCCAGAAAGTATTCTGCCAATACAATCGTCTGCCTTGCAGAAGTTTCCTGCCAGTCATTAAGCTGAGGAGCAACGATAATCATGTTCGGATTATATTCTCTTGCGGTAAACCCAAAATCTTCGGTTCTCACATTTGTACCCACTCCTTGAAAATACAGCCCCTGGTAGCCCGGGAGTGTAAAATATAAAGCATAGGCTTTAGTACCATCATAGCTTTCCGGAATATAGACATTATAGTGAATATCCCCCTCTGTTTCTGAATGCAGCACATTATCCAGCAAAAACCCTTCATACTCTTCCGTTCCAGCTGAAACGCTGCCGCTATCTTCGTTTTGTACTTCTGTTTCTCCCTGTGATGAAGACTCTGTCTTCTGCTCTGTTGTTTCGTTTTCTGTATTATTTGTTCCCTGTTCAGCTCCGCATCCCGCAAGCGACAATATTGCGGCAAGCATACATATTGCGGTTTTCATTCTTTGTTTCAATCTGCATCTCTCCTTTACTAATATTCATATGACGGTTCCAATAAACGCATCAATTCTGTGTCATGCCCATATACAAGAGATGATTTTTTGTCTAACAGCATCGTTGCACCCTGTTCTCTGTCGTACGGTTTCCATTCCGGTATTCCTTCGGCAGACGGAACACCTGTTTTCGCAAAATTAACCCAAAGCCGGCTAACCTGCTCTGCAAATGTCTGTGCCTCTGTATCTTGCTGCGTCTGATTGAATACAAAGGGGATTTCCGCGCCATGATATGCTCCCCGTTCTGACTCGTTCCATGTAAAAACATAAGCATAGACCTCTGCACCGTTTTGATCCGCTTTATGACTCATAATCTTCAGCATCGGGAGACGAATCAATGTATCTACTTTGTTTGCATCTTCTGAATCTTCTTCCGGATAGGCCTCTGCATATGCCTGCACTTCCTCCTCCGTAAGTTCGCCCTGATCACCACCCATAAATGTTGTCCATTCATTTAAGTTACTTCCAATGAGAAGTTCTATATCCTTACCGTTTTCAGCAAATGAATCTTCCGTTACCGGATTAGTTGGCATATAATCCCCTTCTACAACCGGTCCCCATTCCATCGCATATCCGGCAGATAACGGAGCCGGTATCTGAAATTCTTCCGCTGTTTCCTGCAAGGCTTCGGAAGCTGCATCTTCCAGTTCTTTCATATCTACATTCTGGATTTCTTCAATATTCTCTGCTGTAATTTCAAGTTTGCTTAAAATTCGCTCCGTCAATTTTGTACTAGCTTCCTGCGAAGTAAAGGTAACTCCCATGGTCTCTGTTGCTCCACTCTGTACGATGCCTCTGTGGAAAAGACCTTTTGCATAAGGAGTCGTCATCATAGAAAGGACTTTTGCTCCGCCTCCTGACTGCCCAAATAGCGTCACATTTTCCGTATCTCCGCCAAAGGCTTCAATATTCTCTTGGATCCATTCTAATGCATTTACAATATCTGTCAGACCTGCATTGGCAGAATACCGATATTTATCTCCATAAGCTGACAAGTCTAAGAACCCTGATACGCCCAGACGATGGTTTATAGAAACAACCACTACATCACCGCTTTTGCTCAGATTTACCCCATTGTAGCCTTCTTCATTAGCTGAGCCTGTCGAGAAACCACCGCCATGCAGCCACACCATAACTGCTCTTTTTTCTCCATCCGCAATTCCCGGTGTCCAGATATTTAAGTTCTGGCAGTTATTATCCGTTCCTTCCTGGTTTCCGGCAGACATTCCTAACATTCCACTTTGCGGAGACATAGGGCCTGTTTTCGTTGCATCCAATACCCCCTCCCAGCTTTCCACTTCTTCTGCCGGGACAAATCGCTCTTCTGCCTGTGCGTAAGGTACGCCCAGATACTGAAAAATGCCATCTTCTACGCTTCCCCGTATATCTCCTTTGGCTGTTTCCACTATCGCCTTGTCATTTCCTTTTGCTTCTTCAATTCTTTCCGGTGTAAACATATTTCGTATAACGAAAAATGCTGCAATGCCGACAGCAACTACTAACACTAAAAATACCAATGTAATCTTCTTCCACAATTTCATTTTTTTCATAACTGTTCTCCTTCAAAAATCTCTTCTAACCATTCTGCGTAACCGCCGAAACCTCATCCAGTGCATCCGGAACATAACTTTCATCCAATCCAGTCGGACTTATCAAACCGTCATAGTTCAGCAGTTCTTCCCCACTTAGGATGCCGCCTGCTGAAAATCCCATCACAGCAATATCAGATTCTTCAATCCCATACTCCTTTGCATGACTTCTGACAAATCCGACTGCTCTTGCCAAATCCAACGCTCCTTCTTCCTGTGTATACGGACGCAGACGATAATTTACAACAAAGCTTTGGAATCCAAGTTCACTTAACGCCTCTGCCACTGGTGTTCCTTCCATCTGATCACTTCGGAACATAAATGCCCCTCCCGCATTAATCAGCACAGCACCTTTTACCTCTGTTCCTTCCGGTACCGGATGATAGACAATATACGGTCTGAAATCCGGATCATCTGCATAGTTTCCGCTATTTTCCTTGTACTCTGTCTCTGCAGGCATATTTCCTTCTTCCCACAGATACAAGGACTGTCTCTGTCCCGGCGTAACTTCTACACTTGCCACAGTATCTTCATTTTCAGGAATCTTTTCTTCCTGTTCATTCCGGGCATTTTCTTCCCACTGTTTCATTCTAAAACCGCCTTTCTACTATATTTTTTAAATATCTTTCCAAAAGAATTTCAGCCCATTATAAGTATATTCCTCGGATGCAGTTGCATCATGTTCATATCCTTCTCGTTCCAAGAACAAAAGATTTCCTTCTTCTTCATTGTCTGCAAATCGAAAGGTACCGTCCGGAACATTTCCCATGTTCATGATTTGCTGTTTAAATGCACTATATGCAAAGTCTTCTGTACCGGACGCAGAAAATATGAAAAAATCATCCCCTTCATATCCTGATTCCCTTACTATTTCTGCCATATATTCTCCGTCTGTCGTATAGCTTCCACTCATAGGCATAAAGTATCGGAAGTAGTCGAGTCCATATCGGAACGTACACCATGTATTTACAGAACCCATAGAAAATCCGCCAAATCCTCTGTGATCGCGAGAGGCAATCAACCCTTCCGGTGTTACATCCGCCGCATAGGTACTGTATTTACTTTCTACAGCCGGAAGAAGATCATTTAAAAGTTCATTGTGAAACTGGTCTGTCAGCTGCAATGCAAGACTGTAATCTCCACTGTCACTTTCACTGGTATTATTGTAAGTTGGAAATACAAGGATCAGCGGCTGTATTTCACCTGCTTCGATTGCATTATCAATCACATTTTTAAACGTCTTCGGATTATCATCCGTTCCCATTATGGTTGTCTCATCACTCCAGCCGCCATGACTGATATAAAAAATATTATACTGTTCTTCTTCTGAATATCCGTATGGTATATAAACCCATGCTTCTTTTGTCAGCTCCTGCGATTTTTCTTCATAAGAAAATGATTCCCATGTCTGGTAGGTCAGTTTTTCAAGGCGTCCCGGATATTCTGACGGTTCTCTATATTCCTCCGGAATATACTCCAATTCGTATGATGTGGATTTCTCTTGATTTCCTTTCTCTTCCTTCACTGTGTCTGCATCCTCACTCTCACTGCTTCTATCCTGACAAGCGGTCAAAGTCATGGCCGCCAGCAACAGAATTGCAAATATCCATGCTGCTTTTCTTCTTCCTGCATTCATTAAAATTCACTCCCTTTATCCTACTCTGCTCCATAACACCCTGCAATCATCTGATACATCTCATCCTGTGTAAACTCACCAAAATCACCCGGTACAAGTGACTGCATGACATATTCTTTGGTTGGACAACTGCCATAAGACGCCAAAGATAGCGGCACTTTGCTTTCTCGCATAAGTTTCTTTAACAGCTCACATCCACTGTTTACCAGCAGTTCATCGCCAATCAAACCGGAAACTCCTACCACTTCCGTAAAAAGCATTCGGATATCCTCCATGTGATATTTGGATATTCCTTTCAGCCACTGAATGTAAGCCGGAACCAACGCTTCTCTATAAGGCACTCCATGAGCAACTCTCGGCACATATCCTACGGAAAACACTGTCCAGGGATAGGAACAATCCACTCCTGAACGGAAAATTCCCATTGTGTTCACACAAGACGCCCACATAATGTTCTCCCGCGCTGTTACATCTTTTGGATCTTTCTGCAAAACCTGCAAACTTTCCAACAACGTTTTTAATACTGTTTTCGCAAAGCCCTTTGCAATCTCATTCTGATGATTTCCCAGATACCATGCACTGGTCTGAATAAAACAGATCATAGCTGAGTAAGCGGTACTTTTTTCATCCAAAGACATGGTTGTCATGGGATTCATCAGACAATAGTCCGGGTATGCGTCAAATATCTCCACTCCATATCCATGATATTCCATAATATCGCAGACACCATTTGCCTCTGATCCTGTGGACGGATAAGTTGGAATGATAATATTGAACAGATGACGATGATCCGACTTCTTTCTGCCTTCTATGTAATCTTCCAGATTCTCATGGACTGCGCCAAAAGCAATTGCTTTCCCTGTATCCATAGCACTTGCACCGCCCACTTCAATCACCGCATCAATCTGCTCTTTCTTTGCCAATTCGATTCCATCCAAAATTCCTTGATAAGTAGCTGTTGTCTGATTGCCATATTCTACAAATGGAATATTTTCTTCTTCCAAAAGAGACGTAATCTGCTCATATACACCTGTGGTTTTGATGGATCCGCCGCCATAGACTAACAGCACTTTTTTGCCTGCACACAGTTTTGGAATCTGCTCAAATACCTCTGTACCAAACTGAAATTTTATAGGGTTATGATATTCAAACTGCATAAGTCCCCCTCTTCTTTTATGAAATACTCTTTCCTAATTCTTTTGCTTCTTTTCGGTTGGTAGCCATACCGCCCCACTGCATTCCATAGAGATTTGCAAAACGGTTCATGGTGTATTCCCCTGCCTCCATCATCCATTTCTCCGGAGAAGCTCCCTGAAACAGGAAGTAACATTTTCTTCCTTGTAATTCTCCGGTTTCCACCAAGCCATAAAATCTGTCCAGTACATTTCTTACAGAACCACAGATATTATGCCAGTACAACGGAGAACCAATAACAACCACCTCTGCCGCTTTCATCGCCGCAATCACTTCATCCAGCTGATCCTCTTCAAATTTCTGACCGTAGCTTCCAATCTTATAATCTACCAAATTTAATGTTCTATACTCTTTTCCACTCAGCATTTCTTTTGCAAGAGAAGCTGTATTTCCATTTTTGTTTGGACTACCATTAATAAACAAAATATTCATTGTGTTCCCTCCATCTTTCTTTATTTCTGCTCGTCTACCGGCGGTACCATCTCGGCATAAGCCTTCAGCATATCCGGGGTACTTGTATAATATCTTGTGTTTTTATCAAGAGCCGCAACTTCATCCATTTCCTCTGCAGTAAGTGTAAAATCAAACAAAGCAAAGTTATCACGAATATGGTCTGCATTCTTGGAACCCGGAATTACCACGTTACCTGCCTGTGTATGCCAGCGCAGGATAATCTGTGCCGGAGACTTCCCATATTTTTTACCTAACTTTGTAAATACCGGTTCCTGCAAAAGCGTTGCATCTCCATGCCCCAGAGGATACCATGCCTGAATTGCAATTTTTTCTTCTGCCAGAAATTCTTTCAGTTCCTGCTCCTGAAAATACGGATGTACCTCTGTCTGCAGAATGGCCGGACGTACTTCGCAAACAGAAAGAATTTCCTCAATCTGAGCCTTGTTAAAGTTGGAAAGTCCAATGGCTCTTACTTTTCCCGCTTTATATGCCTTTTCCATCTGACGGTAACCTGCAATATAGTTACCTGCCGGCTGATGAATCAACAAAAGATCGATATAATCCACATCCAGCCTCTCTAGTGTTTTCTCTACTGCATCGTCCTGCTCATAAAAAGATGGCCATAGTTTCGTCTCCAAGAAAATCTCTTCTCTTACCACACTGGATTTTTTCATGGCTCTGCCCACTGCTTTTTCATTCACATACGCATTGGCAGTATCAATCAGACGATATCCTGCCTCCAGTGCATATAAGACAGAGGCTTCCGCCTCATCCGGCGTTAATAAAAAGGTTCCGATTCCTGCCACCGGCATTTTTACTCCATTATTTAATACAATATATTCCATTTTGTCTTCCTCCTTAATCATGAATTTTTCTCGTTACACACATCCGGACAAACTCCGGATCAAAATGTTTAATTGCAGTACCCTGATATCCCATATTCAAAGATGAAATCTTTTGCATTTCTTCTTCTGTCAACTGAAAATCCCAAATTGCCAGGTTTTCTTCAATCCGTTCTTTATGAACAGACTTCGGAATCACGACCACACCGCGCTGTACATTCCAGCGAAGGATCACCTGTCCAACAGTTTTTCCGTAAGCTGCGGCAATCTCTCGTAACATCTCGTTTTCAAATGGTTTGTAGCGTCCACCGCCAAGGGGCGCCCAGGCTTCCGGCTGTACCTGATATTCTTTCATTACCTTCAGTGCTTCCTCCTGGGTATAGTACGGATGCAGTTCCACCTGATTCACCATCGGCGTGATCTTTACTGTTTCACAGAAGTTGGTCAGCGTATGCGGATAGAAATTAGAAACACCGATTGCTTTTAGTTTCCCCTCTTTGTACGCATCTTCCATAGCTCTCCATGCACTGAAGTAATCTTTCATCGCTTGATGCAGCAAATAAAGATCCAGATATTCCAGTCCTGTTTTCTCCAAAGAAGCATCAATAGCCGCTTTTGCGGTATCGTAGTTTTCCATATCCTGTACCCACATTTTGGATGTAATAAACAGGTCTTCTCTGGTGCAAATACCTTCTGCGATCGCTTCACGAACCGCTTCTCCAACAGCATCCTCATTGGTGTAAGAAGCTGCAGTATCGATCAAACGATATCCTGCCCGAATTGCTGTCAGCACCGCTGCTTTACATTCTTCTTTGTCCGGCACCTGAAAAACACCAAACCCCTCCATTGGCATACGAATACCGTTTTTTAATGTTGTATATTCCATAAACAATCCTCCTCATTTTAACTATGATTATGAAAATTTGTAAAAACTGCCGGTTCTTTTTCGGGAAATCCCATTTTTTCTTTTCCCATCTGGATGCTCTTCATCAGGAAAGCCATATTCTTTCCAAGTGTACGCATAGTTTGCAAGCCCTCTTTATCTTCCAGCACTTCCTCAGGCGTACCTCCATATACCATGTTCCAATACTGGCTGCTGGCAATTGGCATTCCACTTATCGTAAAATATTTGTTTAGCATGTCAAAGGTCGCTGTATTTCCGCCGCGCCTGCAGGAAACTACGGCTGCTCCAACTTTCATCGTTTTATCTATATTCATTGTACTAAAAAATAATCGGTCTAAAAAGGATACGAGACCTCCTGCCGGTGAAGCAAAATATACCGGAGAACCTACAACAAAAGCATCTGCCTCTGCCAGTTTTGGTGCTGCTTCGTTGACGATATCGTCAAAGACACATTTGCTGCTGCCGGTGGAATGGCATTTCCTGCAGGCAATACATCCACGCACATCTTTGTTTCCCACATGAATGATTTCTGCCTCAATTCCTTCTGTTTCCAATGTTTTTGCCAATTCTGTAAGTGCCGTATAGGTACATCCTTTTGCTCTTGGACTTCCATTTACAAGTAATGCTTTCATCTTCCAATTCTCCTCGTTCTTGATTATTTTTCTGTATTCATTCTGGATCCGCCAAAGACTTCTGACATATCCATTTCGCCCAGCGACTGATCCAATGCATCCACCTGTTCCTTCGTCAACAGAATATCCGCTGCCTTTGCATTTTCTTCCATTCTCTCTATCTTTCGTGTTCCCGGAATTGGTACGATATATGGTTTCTTACAAAGCATCCACGCCATAGAAATCTGTGCCGGTGTAGCCTTGTTTTCTTCTGCTAATTTACGGATTAAGTTCAGAAGTTTCTGATTTTTCTCCATAGCATCTGCCTGAAACTGAGGCATCACACTCCGATAATCATAGTTCCTGTCAAACTGCGTTTTTTGATCGTAGCAGTCGCTTAATAATCCGTTGGCAAGCGGCGAAAAAGCCACATATCCAATTCCCAGTTCTTCTAATACCGGGAACAAATTCTCATGCCATCTTGCCATCATAGAATATCGATTCTGTATAGCTGTCAGCGGGCAGACTTTATATGCCCGACGAATCGTCTCTTCATCTGACTCTGACAATCCCCAGTGAGTAATCTTTCCTTCCTGAATCAGTTCTGACATTACTCCTGCCACCTCTTCAATTGGCACTTTCGGATCCGGACGATGTTGGTAGTACAGATCAATATGATCCGTTCTCAGGCGTTTCAAAGAAGCTTCCACTGATTCCCTGATTACTTCCGGTCTGGAATCCGGCACCAATGGCTTGTTGACATCTGAACTGCTCATATCAAAATGAATACCGAATTTTGTAGCAATCACAACTTTCTCTCTGCATGATTGAAGCGCTGTGCCTACCAATTCCTCATTTTCATGAGAGTTCCGGGCAGTTCCATAAACCTCTGCTGTATCAAAAAAGGTATATCCTAAATCTACTGCCTTTTCAATCGCATAGACCGTTTCCTTTTGTCCGGTTGGTGCGCCATAAGCATGACTGAAACCCATGCAGCCAAGTCCAACTGCGGAAACCTCTAAATCTTTTCCTAATATTCTTTTTCTCATATCCTGTTCCCTCACATTTTCTCTAAGATTTCTTATGCTTCTTTTTCTGTTTTAAGCTGTAACCGATATAATGCCCTGCGAATACAAACAATCCCATAACCGCCAAATAATCCAGTAAGAATAGAAGGATCGGTTCTTCATAATCAAAGAACACAAAATGTACCTGAAGAAACATATATGTCCCGATAGCACGTTTGAGAAAAGCATAGATACCATAAACAGCGATTATCGCTCCTATAAAACGTGCCAACCATGCGCGTACTGCGGAGGGCTTCCCAAATCTCTTTCCGGCTATTCCCACGAAGATACCCCAATGCAGACCTAAATGCAGCGCCATCAGAACAAAGTTCCAATATCCGCAAACCATATGGATATTTCTTGCAAGCATAGCTACACCGCTGACATCTATAAAAGTAAATACATAACGTGAGAGCAGGATTCCACTGATCATAGAACCAAGCATTGTAACCAATATGGCAGCTACAAGTATGGTCTGAACAATACGAAACGGTGTGTATGATCCTTTTCTGATATTTGCAATCCATTTTCTGTTTAACACATGATGTGCCACAAAGAGCAGAAACATCCCTACGCCAACCCACTCATGCCATTCTTCCCCCAAAAGCCCGTAAGACATTAGCAGAAGTAAAGCAATCGTCATCAAAATATCTATTGTAGTTTTTATTTTCATTGTTTTACTCATAACTTTCATTTCTCCGTTCTGAGCATTTATGGCAAAAGTCCTAAACTTTCCAACCATGGCTCAATATCTGCCTCATCTTCTGCCGTCAGACCTTCCAGAATTTCTGCATCTATAGCTAGTTCTTCAAAAATATGAAGGCTGTTTTCAATCGTATCTCCGGCACTGGTGCAAAACGGAACGATTGTTTTCCCTGCTAAATCATTCTCTGCTAAAAAAGTTGCAATCATCGCAGGAGCTTCATCAAACCAGATTGGGTATCCCACATATATTGTGTCATATTGTGATATATCTTCTATATCAACGAGAATTTCCGGATGTTCCCCATTTAGGATTTCCTCTTCCGCTTCTTCCTGAAGGTCGCCATAGTCTTCTGCCCTTTCAATTTCTGCAAGATCTGCACCTGTCTGTTCTGCAATTACCTGTGCTACCGATTCTGTATTTCCAGTATTAGAAAAATACACGACTAACTGAGAATTCCCTTCTGTCTCTGGCGTGGCGGATTCTTCTGTTTCTTTCTGCACTTCTTCATCTGTACTCACAGTGTTGTTTTGTTCGCCGCCTGTCTCCTCTGTACTACTTGTATTTCCACAAGCAACAAGCGAAAACATCAACGCACAAATTAGCAGGAATGAAAATGCTTTTTTTCTCATATTCCAAAATCTCCTTTCCGATCAACACTCCTGTTCATATACCTCTCGAATCAGCTCAAATGTACTCCACGCTTTCGGCCAGCCACAGTAAAAAGCTAACTGAGTAACAATCTCCACAGCTTCTTCTTTTGTAATTCCATGTTCTTTTCCCAATACAAGATGTGATTTCAACTGTGGGTAAAGTCCTGCGGAAAAAAGTGCGGCAATAGTAATCATACTTCTGTCTCTTGGAGACAACTGCTCTTCCCTTGCCCACACTTCTCCAAAGAGTACATCATCGTTTAATTCTGCAAATTTCGGTGCTAAATCCCCTAAACGGGTCCTTCCTGCTGTTTGTTTCTTCGCCATAATAATTTTCCTTCTTTCTGTTATGATTCAAATTTATATAAATAGGTTACTTCATATTCCGTTCCCAAAAACTAACCGCTGTATCAAGCCAGCCTTCAGCAACAGTACCTTCTCCCAGACCAAACCCATGGGACAAACCGTCAAACACTTCTATCTGAGCATCGGTTCCTTGCGCTTGAATCTGCCGGATGCGATTTTCCATGGTTTGGTAAGATGCTATTCCATCTCTGGTTCCCACACAAGCGTAAGTTGGCGGTTCATTTCCCGTCACCTCGGACAGACCTGTGTACTGCATAATCACTGCACCCGGTGCAGGATAATCTGCTTCACCAAAACTATCCGTTCCATAGGCTCCCAACCACGCTGCCATTCTTGCGCCTGCAGAGCCTCCCCACAGGGAATAGTCTTCTACATCCACTTGAAGTTCCTCTGCATGTTCGTGGATGAAGGCAATGGCTCTTGCCAAATCTTCGCAGGCTGTCTGTGCACCTGGGCGATAAATCAAAGCAAATGCGTTATAGCCCTTTTTTGATAATTCCAATGCATGTGGAAAACTGTCGTGCATAGCAGCCACATAGGCAAAACCGCCTCCTGCATTTACCACTGCGAATTTTTCTTGCGAATCCCCCTGGAAGAAAAATAATCCTGTATTTTCCTTTGCCGGATCTTCTGCTTTTTCTTCATCTGTATAAATATCATAAAAAATCTTCTCACCTGCTTCTGCTTGATTTTTCATATAATTGACAATTTCTACTGTTTTCTCTGGATTGACATTGTTGTACCACATGAGGATATCTTCAATGTCCTGTAATTCCAGATTGTTGCTGATACTCACATCCGCCGGAAAAATCAAACGCCCATAATCCTCAAATACCGGATCTTCTATAACATCCGTTACTTTTGTTTGTAACGTAAACTCACCATTATCATCCATCCTGTTTTCTCCCTCTGCCGGACTTTCTTTTTCCGCCCCTTCATTTGCAGAAGTTCCGGCTGAATTACTTTCACTTCCACAGCCGGCTAACACTATCGCACTAATCAAACATAGGGAAATCAGCAATTTGTACCACTTTCTATATCCTGCTCTTATCACCGGCAACCTCCTAGAAACACTCTTTAAAGATTTCTAAAATCTCTTTGTGCGTCATCTTCTTATAACTTCCCGGAGCCAGATTACAGGAATCGGCAATTTCCTTTAAGCCTTCCTGACTCTCCAGCCCAAGTTCCCTGAGAGTAGTCGGAAGTCCAATCTCTTTGATAAAATCTGCTAAAGCTTCTACACCTGCTTTTGCAAACTGCTGATCTTCCATATCTCCTTTCTCAATCTGCCATACATTTTCTGCAAAACGCATGAACTTTGGAAGTCCTTCTTCGTAAATATGTCTGTAATAAACCGGGTGAAGTACCGCAAGTCCACATCCATGATTACAGTCTGTGTAAGCGCCCAGCTGATGTTCCATCTGATGGCATTCAAAATCACATTTTTTCCCCAACTTAATGATACGATTCTCCGCCATCGTAGAAGCCCACATCAAGTTGCTTCTTGCTGTATAATCCTCCGGATTTTTTATTGCATCCCGCAGATTTTTAATCACACTTCGCATCAATGCTTCAGAAATATCATCAGATACATTGTCTTCATTTGGTTCACTGAAATAAGTTTCCATGATATGCGACAGTATATCAAATCCGCCGGACACCATCTGTTTGACAGGTACGCTGTAAGTATATTCCGGATCCATTAAAGCAAATTTAGGATTACACTTTGGATAGTCCCGTCCTGTTTTAATCTTCAAAGTTTCATTGGTGATAACTGCTCCACCGTTACACTCACTTCCGGTTCCGGCTACAGTTACAATTACGCCTAGCGGAAGCGGTTCAAAATCAATGATTCCTGGTTTCGCCCAATACTCATCCCAAATATCCTTTTTACTTACAGCTGCCATAGATACCGCTTTGCAGCAATCCATAACAGAGCCGCCGCCTACACCAAGAATCATATCTGCCTGATGCTCTTTTGCCAGACGTGCGCCTTCCAACACTTTTTCGTAGGTTGGATTTGCCATAATTCCCGGAAATTCAATGATTGTTTTTCCCGCCTTCTTCAAAGCAGATACCACTTCATCATAAATCCCATTTTTCTTTATAGAGCCGCCGCCATAAGCAAGAAGAACTCTATCGCCATAGCTGCCGGACAAATATGCCAGATATTCTTTTACGCATCCTTTTCCAAAATACACTTTTGTTGCATTTTCAAAAATAAAATTATTCATAATCCAATCACCTCTGTAAAAATCTTAATTCTGTTTACGCCTTTATTATAAAAAAAACAAGACCTCCTAAGAAGTCTCGTTTTGTTCATCTGTTTATACTTATGGGTTATAACTATATCTTTTATATTCTTTTTCCCATTTCATAAGCTTCTTTCAGTGTCGGTTTGTCTAACACTTCTCCCTTTTCATATACTCCTGTGCCATAAATAACTCCCTTTTCTTTTGCTCCTTCTACACAGTCTGCATATCCCCGGAAACATGCCAGCGTTGTATCCATAGCTTCTTTTTCTGCATCTGCCGCTGTCATGATATAATAAAACTCTTTGTTTTTTACTTCCAGCCAGCGTGCAACAGTTCTGTCTATCACAGTTTTTAATTGTGCATTAATAGAATAGAAATAAACAGGACTTGCAAGTACAAGCACATCAGCATCTATCATTGCCTGCAAAATTTTCTGCATATCATCTTTATAAATACACTCACCACTGTGATCACGACAAAAATAGCAGGCTCGGCATGGAGAGATTTTTTGATCTGTAACATTTATTTTTGTTACCTGATTACCATTCTCCTTTGCTCCGCGCATAAATTCATCACAAAGTAAATCAGAATTGCCTCCCTTACGTGGACTTCCTGATAAAATAAGTACATTTTTCATAGTAAAAATTCTCCTTTTCTTTTTATTTCTGATTTCTTTATCCCTTTGTTTTCTGTGCTTCTCTTTCCGGAAAAATAATTTTGAAAACAAAGAAAAATATAACCATTGACACACCGCCTGTAATAAACGTTACAAGAATATTATATACAGCCGGCGGTACATAAGCTGAGGCTATCGGCATCCATAAGTTATTAAAACCATTACAGATCAAAGAAATAACTACCCAGGCTATATATCCCCGTATTGCATACTGTGCCATATTCGTTACAAAAATAATAGCCAGTGCTGTATCTTTTTCTCTTATCCTTCTTGCAGCTTCCAATCCATCCAAATGTGGCATTTCAATATCAAGAAATGCCACATCTAGTTTACCATTATAATCTTCCACGAAATTCAAGCCATTTTGAAACTCCTGTATTTCAAATTCCAAATATTCTTCCCTACCTATTTTTTGAATATATGATTTCATAAGGCGTAAATGTTCTAAATCATCATCCACTAAACCCACTCGTATCATAAGTCTCTCTCCTGCATATTATTAACTTTCTTTTACACATCAAAAAAATATTCTTCTTACCCGCTATTCTCCACTTGCTTTTTTGGCCGCTTCCAAAAACCGTTTTACTGTCTCTGACGGTTCCGGCGAATGAAGCAGACCATACGGAATACTATGTTCCCACTCCACCGGGATTACTTTCAAAAGTGGATGCACACTTGCCCATCCTGGAATTGCCATCAGAATATCCTTTCCGTTCTCACAACGGTTAAAAATATTTACATCGTAGAAATCAAAATCTATGATTTGAATTTGCGGATGATTCTTCCATAAATCATCCCGAAGTCTGTCTACATAATGACTCCAATTCCGGTGCATAAGTAAAAGATTCTCCCCATACAAATCTTGCACTTTTAGCTTATCCTTTGCTGCCAGCGGATGATGGATTGATACCGCACAACAAAGAGGTTCTCTTGACAATTCCATACCTGCACAACTACGCATTTCTAACATAGTTTCATCAAAAATACCTCCTATCACATCGATATTTTGTCCCATATTCTTTAATATTTCTCTGGCATTTTCCGGAGTATTATCAAAAGGCACAATCTGAAACTTCATATCCGGACAATGGCTTTGAATCTTTGGCCATAGCTGCATCAAAAGCTGTGCTGGCGTAATAGGGGAAGTTCCTATCCTGATAATATTATCATCTTCCTGCATGGCATTCTTTGCTCTTGTAACAGCATCCTTACAATATTGGATGACATATTTTGCATCTTGATATAAGGATTGCCCTGCTTTTGTAAGTTTTAGTCCTCTGTGTGTTCTTTCAAAAAGTTTTACATCTAACGAATTCTCTAACAAATTAATCTGCTTGATTACTGCTGTAGGTGTAATATATGCTTCTTCTGCCGCTTTATTAAAACTACCTGCGTCCGCTACCCGCAGAAACGTTTCTAATTGTGGATTATACATTAAATCACCACCTTATGTAAGATATAATCTATTATACTTCTTTTTACATAATATTCACAATATTGTTGCTCTGAAAATTTATAGCAGAATCAATTAGGACATGTCAAATGACTAAAATATTTCTTATATGAGATTCTTGACTATCTGTTTTTCCCATCTATCAAATCATAACTCATGTCTAAAAAGTCTAAGATTTTCGCCTCGCTTACGGTTCCGTCTAACAGCATGGTGATCCAGTATTTCTTATTCATATGATACCCCGGTAAAAATCCATAGGTCTGTGTCAACAGTCCCACCATATTCGGATCACATTTCACATCGATGATGTCTACTTTCGTATCTCCTTCTAATCCCAGTCTGGATTTTTCAACCTGCATCAACACCGCATACCATTTTCCATTCGGATGCCGAAGCACCGCACTTTCCGGTGATTCCTTCCAAAGATATTCCGGAACTGTTCCATATTGTTTCTTCACATATTCGTAAATCTCTTCCCGTTTCAAGCATTCCACTCCCCAGTTCTTCTATATTGATCAATCTTACGATTGTACTTTTCATATTTTAACAGGCAGGATATCTGCCCTGCCTTCCTTTCCTATTATAGCATTGTTATTCA
>ULYF01043706.1_pt1 | contig 18488 bp, 19 predicted proteins | sample 1961941 | NCBI WGS metagenome assembly ULYF01 (sample SAMEA4835857, study PRJEB28245) | human gut metagenome | biome: gut microbiome; material: fecal sample | place: Denmark | collected 2008 | reverse complement strand
GTAGATGGAGACACGGTGGTGTTCCATATGAACCGCCCCTACTCTATCTGGCCTTACACTATGGCGATCGTGGGAATTGTGCCAGAGCATGCCTATGGTCCGGATTATGGGGAAAATCCTATAGGCTCCGGCCGGTATGTGCTGAAGCAGTGGGATAAGGGACAGCAGGTAATTCTGGAAGCCAACCTGGATTATTATGGAGAGGCGCCGAAAATGAAAAAGGTGACAATTCTGTTTATGGAGGAGGATGCGGCCTTTGCTGCAGCCCAGTCCGGACAGGTAGATCTGGCTTATACGGCAGCGCCTTATGCAGAGCAGAAGATAGATGGTTTTGAGCTTTTAAGCTTTGCAACGGTGGACAATCGGGGCTTCAATCTTCCTGCCATTTCCCGGAAAGAAGGGGCAGAGGTGTCGGGAGAGGACGGACTTCCTATAGGCAATGACTTTACCAGTGATGTGAATGTTCGAAGAGCCATTAATCTTGCCATTGACCGGGATGCAATGATTGAGCATGTACTGAGTGGATATGGAAGTCCGGCTTACAGTGTCTGTGACAAAATGCCCTGGTACAATGAAATGTCTCAGACCACCTATGATCCGGAAACGGCGGCAGAACTTTTAGATAAGGCAGGATGGAAAACCGGAGCAGACGGGATTCGGGAAAAGAACGGAGTGCGGGCAGCCTTCCCACTGCTGTATCCGGCCAGTGATTCGGTGCGTCAGGCTTTGGCAGCAGATACGGCAAACCAGTTGAAAGGAATCGGCATTGAAGTAACCATTGAGGGCGTTGGCTGGGATGAGGCCTATGACAGAGCTCAGAGTGAGCCGCTGATGTGGGGCTGGGGAGCGCATACTCCGATGGAGCTTTATAATATTTATCACACAGCTCCGGGAAAGGCGCTGGCAGGATATTCTCCCTATGCCAATGAGAATGTTGATCGTTATATGGATGAGGCTATGAGCTGCAGCGATCTGGAGGAATCCTATGAACTGTGGAAAAAGGCACAGTGGGACGGAAGGACAGGGATTACCCAGGATGGAGATATCCCCTGGATCTGGCTGGTTAATATTGATCATCTTTACTGGGCAAAAGAAAATCTTCAGGTGGCAGAGCAGAAGCTGCATCCCCATGGTCATGGCTGGTCGATTGTAAATAATGTAGATCAGTGGAGCTGGAAAACAGAGTAACTGGAAAACAAAGCTGAGACAGAAAAGAAGCAGAAAGCAGAGAGAAGGAGGAGCATCATATGGAAAGCAGCAAAAAAGGAAGGAGTTTTTTCATTTTTGCAGGAAAAAAATGCATACGTATGGCAGTGCTTCTTTTTCTGGTCAGCGCTGCTACCTTCTGGCTGGTATCCATATCGCCCTTGGATCCTCTTTCAGCCAATATAGGGCAGGCGGCTCTTGGAAGTATGAGCCAGGAACAGATTGCAAAGCTTCAGGAATACTGGGGAGTAGGGACTCCGCCGGTGAAGCGTTTCCTTTCCTGGTTTGGAGATTTGCTTTGCGGCGACTGGGGAATGTCTCTGCTGTACCGCCGTCCGGTGATGGAAGTCATTCAGACAAAGCTGGCAAACTCTCTGTGGCTTATGGCAGCGGCCTGGCTTCTGTCTGGCCTGGTGGGATTTCTTCTGGGAATTGCCGCCGGATTCCGGCGGGGAAGTGCTGCAGACAGGATTATTTCCGGGTATGCCCTTGTAACAGCCAGTACACCGTCCTTTTGGCTGGCTCTGGTATTTTTAATGGTATTTGCTGTGTGGCTGAAATGGCTTCCTATTGGGCTGAGTGTGCCGATTGGCGTGGAGACAGCCGGAGTAACAATCCAGGATCGGCTGATTCATGCTGTTCTTCCGGTTTTAACTTTGTCAGTTACAGGGATTTCCAATATTGCTCTTCATACAAGAGAAAAAATGATTCAGGTTATGGAGAGCGATTATGTAATGTTTGCAAGAGCGAGAGGAGAGTCAGATCTTCGGATTCTTGTTCAGCACGGAGTTCGAAATATTCTTCTTCCGGCAATGACTCTGCAGTTTGCCTCTATCAGTGAAATATTTGGCGGTTCTGTGCTTGTGGAGCAGGTATTTTCCTATCCAGGGCTGGGACAGGCGGCAGTAACAGCGGGGCTGGGCGGAGATGTTCCGCTGCTCCTGGGAATTACTCTTATCAGTGCGGTGATCGTGTTTGCAGGTAATCTTGCAGCCGATCTGCTGTATGCAGCAGTGGATCCGCGGATGGCGGAAAAAAAATAAAGAGGCAGCGGGGAAGGAAGAACATGAAGAAAACGAAAAAAAGCAGTGTATTATCAGGAAACCGGAGGCAGCTTATGATGATCCTGTCTGCAGTTTGTCTGCTGCTTTTGGGGGGCATAGCCCTGGGGGGCTGGTGTTGGCAGGAGGAAGCTCTGGCAGTGGATTTTTCCAGAAAAAATCTGGCTCCCTGCCTTCAATATCCCTTTGGGACAGACTGGATGGGGCGGGATATGTTTGTAAGAACAATAGCAGGCCTGTCTTTAAGTATCCGCCTCGGGGCGGTAACGGCGGGAATCAGCTCGCTTATAGCCCTGGCCCTGGGACTGGGCGCAGCGGTTCTTGGAAAGGCAGCAGACAGCGTGATTGGCGGACTGATTGATCTGGTTCTGGGAATTCCTCATATTCTTTTGCTGGTGCTGATTTCTTATGGAGCCGGAAAAGGCTTTCGCGGTGTCATTATTGGAATTTCTCTGACGCACTGGACCTCCCTTGCCCGTCTTCTGCGGGCAGAGGCTCTTCAGGTTGTTTCCAGCCAGTATGTACAGATTGCCCGCAGGCTGGGAAAGGGACCCTGGTATCTGGCTGGAAAGCATTTGATGCCCCACCTGATTCCACAGATGCTGGTGGGAATGGTACTTTTATTTCCTCACGCTATTCTTCACGAAGCCAGCATTACCTTTCTGGGCTTTGGTCTTCCTCCGGAGCAGCCGGCAATCGGCGTGATTCTCTCGGAAAGCATGAAATATCTGTCTATGGGACGCTGGTGGCTGGCGCTGTTTCCGGGGCTTTTGCTTGTGGCAGTGGTTCTGATGTTTCATGCAGTGGGGCAGGCAGTATCTGGTCTGCTGGATCCGGGACAGGCGCAGAAGTAACGGAGTGATGAGAAGGGAGGAAGGAAAATGATGGAAAACAGGGAAAATGACATGGAGAAGGCAGGGAGCAGTCCTCTGCTGGAGGTGGAACATCTGGAGGTTTCCTTTCTTCAGTATGAACGGGGCTGGAGTCAGAAAACCATTGTGCCGATCCGGGATTTAAGTCTGAGTGTTCATTCCGGGGAAATGGTGGCTGTGGTTGGCTCCAGCGGTTCTGGAAAAAGTCTCCTGGCCCATGCAGTCATGGGGCTTTTACCTTATAATGGAAGCTGGAAGGGAGATATTCGCTACAAGGGAGAGCTGCTGACTGAGAAACGTTTGAAAAAGCTGCGGGGCAGGGAGATTGTGCTGGTTCCCCAGAGTGTGTCTTACCTGGATCCTCTGATGAAGGCGGGGGAACAGGTTAGAAAGGGAAAGAAAGATCCGGAAAGCCGTGAAAAATGCCGCCGTGTGCTGGGTCGGTACGGTCTGGGGCCAGAGACAGAGGAGAGATATCCCTTTGAACTGTCCGGAGGAATGACGCGGCGCGTTCTCATTGCCACAGCTGTGCAGGAGGAACCGCGGCTGGTGATTGCAGATGAGCCGACACCAGGGCTCCATATGGATGCAGCGCGGCGGGTTATGGGACATTTTCGGGAAATTGCCGATGGGGGAGCCGGAGTGCTGGTGATTACTCATGATCTGGAGCTGGCGGCAGAGACAGCAGATCGGATTGTAGTATTTTATGCGGGAACGAATCTGGAGGAGGCGACAGCCGGAGATTTTTCGTCAGAGGAATGTTTGCGTCACCCTTACAGCAAGGCACTTTACCGGGCCATGCCGGATCATGGATTTTCTGCTTCTCCAGGAACTCAGCCCTATGTGGAAGCTATGCCGGAGGGCTGTCCCTATGGTCCCAGATGCCCCTGGTTTGAGGAAGCCTGCAGACAGGAGGTGCCTTACCGAAACCTGAGGAAGGGAAAGGTACGGTGCAGGAAGGCTCAGTAAAGGAAGATAAAACCAGAAGGGCGGAGCAGAAAAAAGAGGGGGAAACAGGAAAGCTGAAGAAAAGAGCAGAAGAGAATGGCGAACAGGGAAAAGGAGACAGAGTATGAAGCTGGAGGCCAGCGGTATTTCTTTCCGGTATCAAAAGGGAAACCGGGAAATTTTAAATAATGTGAGTCTGGAAATTGACAGTGAGGAGCGAGTGGGGCTGATTGCTCCCAGCGGTTTTGGAAAGACCACCTTTTGTAAGATTCTGGCAGGATATCAGAGACCGGATCAGGGAAGTGTGTTTTTGGACGGCAGGCCGCTGGAAACCTTTCAGGGCTACTGCCCGGTGCAGATGATCTGGCAGCATCCGGAGCTGTCTGTGAATCCCCGGCTGAAAATGAGAGAGGTTCTTTGTGAAGGGGATCGGATTCCGGAACGGATTGTGGAGGGACTTGGAATTGAACGGGATTGGCTGAACCGATATCCGGCAGAATTGTCCGGCGGAGAGCTGCAGCGATTCTGTATTGCCCGGGCCCTGGGAGAAAAAACGAAATTTCTTCTGGCAGATGAAATCAGTACTATGCTGGATCTGATTACCCAGAGCCAGATATGGAATTTTTTGATAAAAGAGGTTTCAGAGAGGGAAATCGGTCTGCTGGTTGTAAGCCATTCGGAACCTTTACTGGAACGACTGTGCAGCAGAATCATAAACCTATGGGAGGAAGGATAAATGGATGTAGGAGCATTGCTTTTGCAGGTAAAAAACGGACAGATAACAATAGATGAGGCAGAGCGCCTGCTGAAAGATCTGCCTTATGAAGAGCTGGGCTATGCGAAGCTGGATCATCACAGGAAGCTGCGTTCCGGCTTTGGGGAAACAGTATTTTGTCAGGGTAAGCCAGATGCTTATCTGGCGGAAATTTTTCGGAAGCTGTGGGAACGGGACGGAGAGGTACTGGGAACCAGGGCAACACCAGAGCAGTATGAGCTGGTTCACAGGATCCTTCCAGAGGTGGTTTATGATCCGATTTCCAGAATTTTAAAGGCAGAGAAAAAAGAAAAGCAGAAGCAGGGACTGATTGCTGTCTGTACTGGGGGAACGGCTGACATTCCGGTAGCAGAAGAGGCAGCTCAGACAGCTGAGTATTTCGGATGTCGGGTAGATCGGATTTATGATGTAGGAGTGGCAGGGATTCATCGGCTTCTTGCGCAGCGCCACAGACTGGAACAGGCCAACTGCATTATTGCAGCAGCCGGAATGGAGGGCGCTTTGGGGACGGTGATTGCAGGACTGGCAGACTGCCCTGTGATAGCAGTTCCCACATCTGTAGGATATGGAGCAAGCTTTCATGGGCTGTCCGCTCTTTTGACTATGATTAATTCCTGTGCAAATGGAATTTCTGTAGTAAACATAGATAATGGATATGGCGCCGGATATCTGGCGACACAAATAAACAGACTGGCGGTGAGATAAAAATGAAAAAAATACTTTATCTGGAATGTAATTCAGGAATCAGCGGCGATATGACGGTAGGAGCTTTGCTGGATCTGGGGGCGGATCAGAAAGAGCTGGAACGGGTGCTTGACAGTATGAAGGTGGATGGATATCATCTGCACTTTGGAAGAAAAGTGACCTGCGGACTGGATGCCTTTGACTTTGATGTGCATCTGGAGCACGAACACAGCCATGATCATGAGCACAGCCACGATCATGAGCACGTTCACGATCATACACACAGTCATGCCCACGAGCACAGCCATGCTCATACGCACGGTCATGAACATCGCAATCTGCATGATGTCTATGCCATTATTGATCGACTGGATACCAATGAACATGTAAAAAATCTGGCCAGAAAAATGTTTCTGATTGTTGCGGAGGCAGAGTCTAAGGCTCACGGCCTTCCCATTGAACAGGTGCATTTTCATGAGGTGGGTGCAATTGACTCCATTATCGATATTGTCAGCACTGCTGTCTGTGTAGATAATCTGGGAGTAGATGAGGTTGTTGTATCTCCGCTGGCAGAAGGCCGCGGATATGTACGCTGCCAGCATGGAGTAATTCCAGTACCGGTACCGGCTACGGCCAATATTGCAGCGGCATATGATCTGGAGTTTCGTTTTACGGAAAATGACGGTGAGATGGTAACGCCAACGGGAGCTGCCATTGCAGCAGCCCTGTCAACAGGAAAGAAGCTTCCAACCGGCTGCAGAATCCGCAAAACAGGAATGGGAGCAGGCAATAAGGAGTTTCGTCAGGCAAATGTTCTGCGTGCTATGCTTTTGGAAGAAGAGGAGACATCTGAGCCGAGATTGATAGAGAAGCCGTCCGGAATGTGGGTGCTGGAAACAAATCTGGACGACTGTACAGGGGAAATGCTGGGCTTTGTGATGGAACTTCTGTTTGAGGCAGGAGCGGCAGATGTATGGTATACGCCGATTTATATGAAAAAGAACCGTCCGGCATATATGCTGTCTGTACTGTGTGACAGCCAGAGACGGGAGCAGCTGGAGGAGCTTATTTTTGCCAACACCACAACCATAGGAATTCGACGCAGTCCAGTAGAACGGACTGTTCTGGAGCGGAGAAAAACCACAGTGGATACAAAATTTGGACCAGTAGAAGTAAAACTCTGTACCCACAAGGGAAATACCTATTGCTATCCGGAGTATGAAAGTGTAAAAGCAGTATGCCAGGAAACGGGACAGAATTACCGAAGAGTGTATGGAGAAGCAGAGCAGGCGGCAAGAAAACAAAATAGCCAGGAAGAAGAATGACCGGAAAGAGGACAGTCGGAAAGACGCAATAAAGAACAGCCGGAAAAGGGATAACCGAAAAGAATCCCAAAAAGAAGCAGCAGGAAAAATGGTAACGGAAAAGAACGATACGGAGAAAGGGCAGAAATGATGAGGGAACAACAAGAGAACATAATGCAGAACCAAATATCAGAGCAGAAAGCCCGCCTGGAAAAGAGAATGAGAGAGCTGGCTGCCGGAGATATCTGTCTGGCCTTTTCCGGAGGAGTAGATTCCAGCCTTCTTTTGAAGGCGGCAGTAGATGCTGTGGCAGAAACAGGAAAAAAGGTTTATGCCGTAACCTTTGACAGCCGCCTTCATCCGGCCTGTGATCTGGAAATTGCAGGTCAGGTGGCAAAAGAGCTGGGCGGAATTCACCAGGTGATTTCGATTGACGAGCTGGAACAGGCGGATATACGGATGAATCCGAAAAACAGATGCTATCTGTGTAAGCGAAGGCTGTTTTCTAGCTTAAAGGAATTTGCAGAGGAAAAGAAAAGCTTCTGTATTCTGGACGGAACCAATGAAGATGATATGCATGTGTATCGGCCGGGGATTCAGGCTCTTGGCGAACTGGGAATTATCAGTCCTCTGGCAGAGCTTCACATAACAAAGGCAGAGGTAAAGGCTCTGGCGTCCCTATATGGAATTTCTGTGGCCTCCAGGCCCTCCACGCCCTGTATGGCTACCAGAATTCCTTACGGAATGGAATTAAACTATGAGATTCTTACCCGGATTGGAGAGGGAGAGGCCTTTTTGCGGGAATTGTTTTCCGGCAATGTCAGGCTTCGTCTTCACGGAAATGTAGCCCGCATAGAGCTGGATCCGGAATGTCTGGAGCAGGTGCTGATAAAACGGGAGTTGGTGATTCGCCGGTTAAAGGAACTGGGCTTTCCTTATGTGACTCTGGATTTGGAGGGTTTCCGTTCTGGAAGTATGGATTTGTTTATAGAAAAGCAGACACCCGACAGCTCTGCTCTGCTGTAAGTGGGCAAGAAGAGCCTTGGCTGAACCGTTTCTGATTTTTCCGGATTTTGAGAATGGGAGTTCACAATCTTTTCGCCTCATGATAAAATAGATGGTAACTATTCAGGACGGCGGGAGAACTGGCAGAAAAATTCTTGTCAAGCTCGCTTGTAAAGGGATTTTCCTGCCGGTTCTCACATTGGAGGAATCTCCGATGCTTCTTGTTCGGCTTTGCCGGACAAGAAGATGCCCCGTCCTGAACAGTTACAATGGAAATAATAAAAAGTAACAGTTCATGGGAGGGAGGCGGACGCGGTGACAGAATCAGAGTTCCGAAAAAAGGTGATTTGGTTCACATTTTTGTTCAGCCTTCTTGTAGTATGGGTTCATTCTTATAATGCGGAGCTGTTTCTGGGGTGGTCAGAGGATGCGGCAGACGTGTACTGGGCAGAGCATCTGATAGGAGATTTTCTGGGGCAGGTTGCAGTACCGGGGTTTTTTATGATTTCCGGGTATCTGTTTTACCGGGGCTTTCGCTGGGAAATGCTGTGGGGCAAATGGAACCGCAGGATTCGCAGTCTTCTTGTGCCGTTTATTTTGTGGAATTTTCTGTATTATATAGGATATGTGATTGGAAGCCGTCTTCCCTGGGTGACAGATGTAGTAGGAAAGGGAACGATACCCTTTACTCTGGGAGCTGCCATAGATGCAGTGATCAATTATACTTATAATTATGTGTTCTGGTATCTTTATCAGCTGATTGCTCTGACACTTCTGGCCCCTGTGCTTTACCCGCTTCTGAAAAGATGGCAGACAAGAATCGGACTTATGGCGGTGTTGTGGTGGATGGCGTGGAAGGACATCCAGCTTCCGGCAGTCAATGTGGATGCTTTGATTTATTATGGGACAGCAGCTTCCCTGGCTATGGTAAAAAACAAAAGGATCTGGAGTCCAGAGGCGTCCTGGAGCTCCTGCAGGGCTTTTGTCGGGGCAGCTTTTGTGCTCTTTTCTGGCTGGGCGTATTTCTGGGGGCTGTCTCGGGCGATCATTCCGGGCTTTGTTCTGTGCCGTCTGCTGGCGGCAGCCGGTCTGTGGCTGATACTGCCGGGAGAAAGACTTCCAAAGCCAAGGGATTTTATGAATTACAGCTTTTTCCTTTATTCTACGCATTTTGCGCTTGTGCGTCTGATCAACAAAACAGCGGCCCGGCTCTGGAATCCGGTTAAATGGGAGCCGTTTGCGCTGTTTCTGGTTATGCCGGTTCTGGTGCTGGCGATCAGCTATTTGGTAGGGAAGTGGCTGCGCCGGTATCTGCCCTCATGCTGGAAGCTGCTGAACGGCTTTCGATAGAGCTGCGGAAAAAAGGACAGCTTTAACTGGCAGCGGAACTGTCCTTTTTCAGAAGCTGAAGGGCAGTGCCCAGAACTGCCTGATCGGCAATTTCAGCCAGCTGTTCCCTGGGAAGAGCCTGACCGGAGTCCAGCCAATGCTTCATCAGGCCAATGAGCCCGCAGGTAATAAATTCAAAAAAATAATCTACAACTGCGCCTTCTGTATCAGGAAAAAGCTCCTGAATGATTTCCTGGCCGTTTTCGTGGATTCCCTGGCGAAGGCGGCTGAGAAAATCAATAGCAGCACTGTTTTCGAAAAGGATCCGGCAAATGCCGGCATTCTCGCTGACATAATCAATCAGGGGATTCAGCATGGGCATGAGAGAGCGCTTCTGAGGCGCTTCCCGGTACTGATCCAGCATTTGCTGAAACTCCAGCAGGGTTTCATTTTCAATATCCTGCAGAAGATGGCGGGTGTCCTGATAGTGGAGATAAAAGGTTCCTCTGTTTAAATCGGCCCTCTCTGTCACTTCCCGGACAGAAATATTCATAAATTCTTTTTCCTGCATCAGTTGGATAAGACTTTCTTTCAAAAGTCTGCGAGTCCGGCGGATGCGGCGATCCTGTTTGCTTTCCTGCATAATACTCCTTATCTAAATATGAACGAAATATAAAAAAATGTTGATTAACGAATAATTGTATTATAAAGTACGAATGTTGAGAAGTCAACGCAGTTTCCTTTTTTCAGTGGGTTTCTTTTTGTCAGTAAATATGCTACAATCTTAGCATGGCTTTTGGATTTTGATGCAGAGGCGATATAGCAGGAGGAACAGGATGATAAAAAACATTGTTTTTGATATGGGAAAGGTTCTTGTGGGATATGACGGAATGCGTGTCTGCGAGCATTTCCTGCAGGATCCGTCTGATCAGCAGCAGGTGCATACGGCTGTGTTTGTATCTCCCGAATGGGTTCAGCTGGATATGGGCGTGATTCCTGAGGAGCAGGCTCTGGCACAGATGTGTTCCCGGCTTCCTGAAAGGCTTCGGCAGCCGGCGGCCCTCTGTATGGAAAACTGGCACAGATATTGTATGTGGCCCATAGAAGGAGCAGGCGATGTGGTGAGAGAGTACAAGGAAAAGGGTTATGGGATTTATCTTTGCTCCAATGCATCTCTCCGTCTCCTGGACTGCTACCGACAGGTGATTCCGGCCATTGATTGTTTTGACGGAGTGCTGTTTTCTGCAGAGGTAAAATGCATGAAGCCGCAGAAGGAGATGTATCTTCATCTGTTTGAGCGGTTTGGGCTGAGGCCGGAGGAATGTTATTTTATTGATGATCAGCCGTTGAATATTGAAGGCGCCCGAAACTGCGGAATGGATGGCTTCTGCCACCGTGACGGAAGCGCGGCGACATTGAAAAAAGCCCTGGAGAAGGCTCTTGGGTCTTTCTGAGCAATTACAGGATACCGAAAGGAAAGGATAGAAAGAGGTAGTCAGAATGAAAGAATTTAATTTTGAAAAAACAAATCAGGAGCTGATGGAATTTCTGGACAACAGCCCCAGCAGCTTCCATGCTGTTGCCAATATGAAGGCTATGCTGGAGGAGGCCGGCTGCAGCTGTCTTCTGGAGGGAGAAAAGTGGCAGCTGGAGCCGGGAAAGGACTACTATGTAACCCGCAATGACTCTGCTCTGATTGCATTCCGGATTCCCAAAAAGGATTTTACCGGATTTCAGGTTATGGCAAGCCACAGCGATTCCCCTGTATTTAAAGTAAAGGCAAATGCAGAGATCGAAGTAGAGAAGCATTATGTAAAGCTGAATGTAGAAAAATACGGCGGCATGATCTGCTCTCCGTGGCTGGATCGCCCCCTTTCTGTGGCAGGACGGATTGTGGTAAAAACAGCGGATGGAGTGGAAACGAGACTGGTGAAGGTGGATCGGGATCTGTTGATTATCCCTAATCTTGCCATTCATATGAACCGGAGCGTAAACGATGGCTATGAGTTTAATGCCCAGAAGGATATGCTTCCTCTGTTCTGCGGCGGCGGACAGGAGAAGGGCTGCTTCCTTGCTATGATTGCTGCAGAGGCAGGCGTTAAGCAGGAAGATATTCTGGATACAGATCTTTTCCTGTACAACCGGGATAAGGGAACCACCTTTGGCTTAAACGGCGAGTATATTGCCAGCCCGCATTTGGATGATCTTCAGTGTGCATTTTCATCCTTAAAGGGATTTCTGGTAGCAGAGCCTAAGGACAGCGTTGCCGTTCACTGTGTTCTGGACAATGAAGAGGTAGGCAGCGGCACCAAGCAGGGAGCGGCATCTACCTTCTTAAAGGATGTGCTTCACCGGATCAACAGCGCTATGGGACGGACCGAGGAGGAATTTTTGACGGCAGTTGCTTCCAGCTTTATGGTTTCTGCAGATAATGCTCATGGAATTCATCCCAATCAGGCAGACAAGGCAGACCTCACCAACCGTCCGTATTTAAATGAGGGTATTGTAATTAAATACAGCGCTAATCAGAAATACACCACAGACGCAATTTCAGGAGCTCTCTTTAAGGCTCTGTGTCAGCAGGCAGAGGTTCCCTTCCAGACCTTCCATAACCGGTCTGATATGCTGGGCGGCTCTACTCTGGGCAACATTTCCGGCAATCAGGTGGCCTTTAACACCGTAGATATCGGTCTGCCCCAGCTGGCTATGCATTCCTGTTTTGAAACTGCGGGAAGCAAGGATACTGCATATCTGGTAGAAGCAGCAAGGGTTCTGTTCTCCTCATCCGTATATGGAACAGGAAATGGCAATTACCGTCTTTCCTTTTAAGTGACAGTGGTATATAATGTTGCCTGAAGAGGTACAAAAAGGGCAAAAGACCAGAGGAAAAGGGTCGAAGCTGCCCATAAGAAGATAAGGAGTGTTTAGACATGACAAAGATTAGAACAAGATACGCACCCAGCCCTACCGGCCGGATGCATGTGGGCAATCTGAGAACAGCGCTGTATGCCTATCTGATTGCCAAGCATGAAGGCGGAGACTTTCTGCTGCGTATTGAGGATACGGATCAGGAGCGCTATGTAGAAGGCGCTACGGAGATTATTTACAGAACCCTGGCTCAGACTGGCCTGATTCATGATGAAGGACCGGATAAGGACGGCGGCTGCGGTCCCTATATTCAGAGTGAGCGGCAGAAAGCGGGAATTTACCTGGAATATGCAAAAAATCTGATTGAAAAAGGAGAGGCATATTATTGCTTCTGTACTCAGGAGCGTCTGGATTCCCTGAAAACTACAGTCAACGGCGAAGAGATCATGACCTATGATAAGCATTGCCTGCATCTGTCTAAGGAAGAGATAGAAGCCAATCTGGCAGCAGGAATGCCTTATGTAATCCGCCAGAACAATCCGACTGAGGGAACGACTACCTTTAATGATGAGATTTACGGCGATATTACGGTAGACAACTCTGAGCTGGATGATATGGTTCTGATTAAATCCGACGGCTATCCTACCTACAACTTTGCAAACGTAGTGGATGACCATCTGATGGGAATTACCCATGTAGTTCGGGGCAATGAATACTTATCCTCTTCTCCCAAGTACAACCGTCTTTATGACGCTTTTGGCTGGGAGGTTCCGGTTTATGTACACTGCCCGCTGATTACAGATGAGTTCCACAAAAAGCTGTCCAAGAGAAGCGGACATTCTTCCTTTGAGGATCTGATCGAGCAGGGCTTTGTGGCAGAGGCTGTTGTAAATTATGTGGCTCTGCTGGGCTGGTCTCCGGTAGACAATCAGGAGATTTTCTCTCTGGATGAGCTGGTTAAGTCATTTGACTACCGTAATATCAGCAAGTCCCCGGCAGTTTTTGATATTGTCAAATTAAAATGGATGAACGGCGAGTATTTAAAGGCTATGGATTTTGATCGTTTCTATGAGATGGCTGAGCCGTATATCCGTCAGGTGATCAAAAAGGATCTGGATCTGAAAAAGATCGCAGCTATGGTGAAGACAAGAATTGAGATTTTCCCGGATATTGCGGATCACATTGACTTTTTCCAGGAGCTTCCGGAATATGATGTAGCAATGTACACACACAAGAAAATGAAAACCAACGGGGAAAATTCCCTTCAGGTATTGAGGGATGTGCTTCCGATTCTGGAGGCCCAGGAAGACTTTACCAACGATGCTCTTTATGCATCTCTGGCGCAGTATGTATCTGACAATGGATTTAAGACTGGCTTTGTAATGTGGCCTATCCGTACTGCCGTATCCGGAAAGCAGATGACTCCGGCTGGTGCAACAGAGATTATGGAGGTACTGGGCAAGGAGGAATCTCTGGCCAGAATCCGCCGGGGAATTGAGCTTTTAAGCCAGTAGAGGAGAGACAGAAGCTTCATGGCATTTCATAAATCACAGCTGCAGGCCATCCGCCATCTGAAGGGGCCCATGATGGTTCTTGCAGGACCGGGCTCCGGAAAAACCACGGTAATCACTCACCGGGTCAGATGTCTGGTGGAGGGCTACGGGGTGGATCCGGGAAGTATCCTGGTTATTACATTTACAAAAGCTGCTGCCTCAGAGATGAGGCAGCGTTTCCAGAAGCTGATGGAGGGACGGAGTCTCCCCGTCAGCTTTGGTACCTTTCACGCGGTATTTTTCAGTATTCTCAAACATGCATACCGCTATGATGCCTCTAACATTGTCCGGGAGGAGCAGCGGATTCAGCTGATGCGGGAGCTGGTGGATCGATACCGGATTGATGTGGAGGATGAGGGTGAATTTATCAGCTCCATTTTATCGGAAATCAGCATGGTCAAAGGCGAGATGATGAGTCTGGAGCACTATTATTCCAAAAACTGTTCAGAAGAAATATTTAAAAAGCTTTACGAGGGCTATAACCGGGGCCTGGAGTCAAAAGGACTTCTTGACTTTGATGATATGCTGGTGATGTGCTACCAGCTGTTTGATCAGAGAAAGGATATTCTGGCGGCATGGCAGCGCAGGTACCGGTTTATTTTGATTGACGAATTTCAGGATATTAACCGGGTTCAGTATGAAATCGTAAAAATGCTGGCTGCACCGGAGAACAATCTGTTCATTGTAGGAGATGATGATCAGTCTATTTACCGGTTCCGGGGAGCAAAACCGGAGATTATGCTGGGCTTTGAAAAGGATTATCCAACAGCAAAGAGAACCCTTTTGGGGATTAACTACCGTTCTTCCTCCTCTATTGTGGATGCGGCGGGCCGTCTGATTCGCCACAATAAAATGCGGTTTGACAAAGAAATCCAGGCGTTTCGGGGATCGGGCCGGCCTGTGGCTGTTATGGGCTTTGCGGATGCCCATACAGAAACCAGAACGATTGTGGAGGAAATTCAGGATTATGTGCGGATGGGATATCATCTGTCGGATGTTGCAGTGCTTTACCGGACCAGCATGGAGCCGCGGCTTTTAATGGAGCGGATGATGGAATGGAACCTTCCCTTCCGGATGAAGGATTCTCTTCCCAACCTGTATGAACACTGGATTACCCAGGATATCCTGGCTTATATCCGCATAGCAGGCGATGAACTGGCAAAGCACAGACAGGCCCGGAGAGCAGATGTGCTGCGGGTGATCAATCGTCCGAAAAGATTTGTCAGCCGGGATGCTCTGGAGGGACAGATTATCTCCTGGGATAGTCTGAAGTCCTGGTATCAGGACAGAGGATGGATGGTAGAGCGGATTGAACAGCTGGAGTATGACTTAAAGATGATTGGCAGAATGGCTCCCGTGGCGGCGGTGAATTATATCCGCAAGGCAGTAGGCTACGACGACTATCTTCGGGAATACGCTGAGAACAGGAGAATGAAGGCAGAGGATCTGCTGCAGATTGCAGATCAGCTTCAGGAGAGCGCTTCCTCCTACAAAACAATGGATGCGTGGCAGGATCATATGAGGGAATATGGAGAACAGCTCCGACAGCAGCTTGCTAATCGGGACAGCCTGAATACAGACTGTGTTTCTTTGATGACTATGCACAGCTCTAAGGGACTGGAATTTCCGATTGTCTATATTTTAGATGCGAATGAAGGCGTGACCCCTCATCATAAGGCTGTCCTGGAGGCAGATCTGGAAGAAGAACGGCGGATGTTTTATGTGGCCATGACAAGGGCCAAAGATCGGCTTCATGTATATTATGCCAGAGAGCGGTATGGACGTCCTCAGGAAAGATCCCGTTTTATTGATGAATATCTGGAAGCACCTGGCTCTGTGCCGGGAAACGTCAACTGGGAGAAAGGCAGAGGAAAACAGTGAAACAGCAAAAAGGATATGTTCACATATACTGCGGAGACGGAAAGGGAAAGACCACGGCAGCGGTAGGGCTGGCGGTTCGGGCCGCCGGACGTGGAATGAGAGTTCTGATAGTCAGGTTTCTGAAAACAGAGGATTCCGGAGAGGTTTCCGTTCTGCGCCGGATTCCGGGGATAGAGGTGGTTCCCTGTGAAAAAAACTTCGGCTTTACATTTCGTATGACAGAAGAGGAGCGGCGGGAGGCGTCAGAGTGGTACGGACAGATGCTGGAAACAGCATGTGCCAGGGCAGTGAAGGAAAAATTTGATCTGGTTATTTTTGATGAAATTATGGCCGCCTGCAATACTGGACTGACGAAGGAAGAGAGAGTGGCGGAATTTTTAAAAACCAGGCCGGAGGGAATGGAGGTTGTACTTACCGGGAGAAATCCTTCGGACTGCATGAAAAAAATGGCAGATTATATTTCAGAAATCCACGCGGAAAAGCATCCCTTTGAAAAGGGAATTGGGGCACGAAAGGGAATTGAGTATTAAAAAGCGTCAGGCATGGCGGTGAAAGGCCGGTATGCCTGCGCTTTTTCTTTTTGGTGGAAGAAACATTTTTTTTGGAAAAATTGGAAAAATATGTCAAATATACGTCATATAATATCAAAATATTAAATCTATGTTCTGGTTATAAAATCCAATAAGATTAAGACGGACACTGTTAAGGATACAGTACCCGAAAAACAACAGATACATATCAGGCTTGCGCAGATGAGACATACGGATGAGAAGGAGAAAGAACATGGATAACGAGCGGATTCTCAGGAAAATAGAGGAATTAATGGAGCTGAGAGGGATGACCCGGTATCGGCTTTCTAAAATGAGCGGAATCAAGCAGTCTACTTTGACTACGATGTTAAATAAGCGCAGCGTAATCAGTATCAGCAGCCTGGATAAAATATGCAGAGCCTTTGGACTGCAGCTTTCAGAATTTTTTGCTATGATTGAGGAAAACCGCGAACAGGACGGATTGACAGACTTTCCGGTAGCAGAATGGGAACCGCTTCCCTCAGAGCACAAGCAGGTACTGGTGGGAATTATGCAGCTGTTTCGCAATTATCTGAAAAAATCGTAACTGTTTAGGGCGGGGCATCTTTTTATCCGGCAAAGCCGAACAAGAAGCATCGGAGGTTCCTCCGATGTGAGAACTGGCAGAAAAATCCCTTTACAAGCGAGCTTTACAAGAATTTTTTCTGCCAGTTCTCCCGCTGCCCTGAATAGTTACAAAAAATCTTGATTTCATAGGGAAAGTTTGATAAAGTGTAACTGTGAGACTATGGCGGCAAGCCAGACGAGAAAGAGAGGGACAACTTACATGGCACAGAATCCCAATGAAGAACTGGAACAGGAAGAGATGACTGTCACACTGACTCTGGATGACGGAAGTGAGCTGGAGTGTGTGGTGCTGACGATTTTCGAAGCAGGCGACAGAGATTACATTGCGCTGCTTCCGATGGAAGGCGCTGAGGCTGAAGAGGGTGAGGTATATCTGTATCGTTATACAGAGGATGCAGACGGAAATCCCAGCCTGGACAACATCATGGATGATGATGAGTATGAGATCGTAGCAGACGCATTTGACGAGCTTCTGGATGATCAGGAGTTTGATGAGCTGGTAGGCGAAGAGGATCTGGATTAATGGTATTTGAACGGCGGCAGAGAAAATTCTCTGCCGTTTTTCCATATTATAGGGAAGTGTGTTTTATAATGCAAAATGCTTCGCGAAGAATATGCACTGTGTGCCAGAGAAAAAGGTCTGCTGACGCAGCTGTGCTTTGGTTCGAGAATGTGCCAGGGTACTTTCTTTCCTGGGCTGGTATGGCTGTATGTCGTAACAGAGACAGGGAATTGTAAGGAAAAATTTATTGACAAACAAGACCCCAAAACGTATGATTAATCCATAGAAGAGAAGAAATGAAAAATGAGAAAGAGGTTACAGCGATAACCGCTGTTGGAAAAGGAGATGGATTTGCAATGAAGAAAAATATATTCCGGGTGATGGCCCTGACAGCAGTATTCGCATCACTGTCCACCACGGCAGCCCTTGCGGCACACTGGGGAACCGTTGGAAAAGATTGGTTTTATTATCTGGACGACGGTACGGTGGCAAAAAATATGTGGGTAAACACAACTGCAGAAGATGGAACTGTCACTGCTTCCTACTGGGTCAAGAGTAATGGCAAGATGGCTGTAAATGAGTGGCTCTATGATGGAGAATCCTGGTATTACGTAGACGGCAGCGGTCTGACCATGAAGGATCAGCTTTTAAAGCTGAATTCTGATCTGTACTGGCTGGATCCGGATGGAAAGATGGTTTCTAATGACTGGAGACAGACAGAAGATGGAAAGTGGTATTTTTTCCAGGAAAATGGCGTAGCGCTTAAGAATGGCTGGAAGGTTATTGACGGTGAAGAGTATTATTTCTTAAAGAGCGGTGTTCTGGCTGTGGATGCGCTGGTGCCCGGCGGGTATCGTGTGGATGCTTCCGGTCGGAAGATCATTCATTAAAAGGAGCGGATGGCAAGATGAGAAGAACAGGAACAGCACTGATACTGACAGTACTGATGGTTCTGGCTTCTGCATTTCCCGTACTGGCGCAGACCGGATGGGTGCGCAGCGGAGAATCATGGAATTATTACAAATCAGACGGCACGATGGCTTCCAACCAGTGGATTAAGAGCGGAGATGTTCTGTTCTGGATTCAGGAGGATGGAACCATGGCAGTCAATACCTGGCTGGAGTCGGGAGATGAGAAGTACTGGCTTGATGGAAGCGGCGCGGCAGTGACCGGCTGGCAGGAGATTGATGGAAAGTGGTATTATTTTCAGGAAGATAATACGATGGCTACTGACATGACTATTGACAGCTACTATGTAGGCAAGGATGGAGCATGGGTAGTAGGAAAGTAACCTTTATAATGTGCAGAATGAGGCAGAGAGGCAGCGAAGGCGGTCACTCTGC
>ULYF01041206.1_pt1 | contig 18701 bp, 15 predicted proteins | sample 1961941 | NCBI WGS metagenome assembly ULYF01 (sample SAMEA4835857, study PRJEB28245) | human gut metagenome | biome: gut microbiome; material: fecal sample | place: Denmark | collected 2008 | reverse complement strand
CTTATAAAGTACTTCCTGTATTCGAGGACGAATATCCAACTCCATTAATTTGCGGTTTGTTGCATCAGGATAGGTACGATTACTTAAAAAAACATAGATCAGTTCATTATCCGGATCGACCCAGGCACAAGTACCTGTAAAACCGGTATGCCCATATACAGAGGCCGGTGCAGATTTTGTACAAGGACTTTTATCAGGAGTTTTCATATCCGGCTTATCAAAACCGAGCCCGCGACGGCTGATTTTAGAGACCTCGGTAGTAAACAACTTACAGGTTTCGCGGCTCAAATAACGATGCCCATCCAATTCTCCTTCATTCAAAAGCATCTGATAAATACGAGCTATTTCACGGGCATTAGAAAATAATCCGGCATTACCGCCGACTCCTCCCTGAAATGCGGCACACTCATCATGAACAAACCCCTGCAGTACACTTTTTCGCAAAAACCGGTCATTGGCCGAGGGAATAATCTCTGACTTCGGAAGACGGCGCAAAGGAAGATACAACGTACGTTCCAATCCCATTGGCGCATAAAATTCTTTCGCTAAATATTCATCCATCGGCATATCCGCCAACCGGTCCACCAAAAAACGCAAAAGGATAAAGCCGATATCACTGTAACGGTATTGTTTGGTTTTCAACGGTATCTCCGATATCTTTTCCTGTAAAACCTGTACGAAAGACTTATTAAGCCATAAACTGTCACTAATCTGCAAACTGCATTCGGAAGTACGAACTTTGGAAGTCATTCCCTGCAAAAAACGGAAATTAGGATTCGCCCATGTAGTAGCCCCCAAGCGCAATGGGTGCAGTGCATCCCGCCGTGCAGAAAACAGACGTCCTTTATAACTCTCTTTATCAATAGCTTCGGGATAAAGAACGATTCCGGCAGGTAATCCGGATTGGTGCAAGAGTATTTCACGAATAGTTATGTCCTTTTTATCGGTTCCCTGTAACCACGGTAAATAATCGGAGAGCTTATCCGATAAATTAAAACGTCCCTTATCATAGAGCTTCATCAAAGCTAACAATGTTCCGGTTGTTTTTGAAAGTGAAGCAATGTCATACACATCGGCCGAATGTACCGGCGCACTACCTTTTCCTGCATGAGTACCAAAACAGCGGTCATACAAAATCTGCCCCTCTTTCATCACCACAATCTGACAACCGGGATAAGCTCCTGCTTTTATTCCCATCCGGGCAATGGAATCAATACGATCGAGCATTACAGAAGACATGCCGTATTCTTCCGGTTTAAAATGAGGAGGGGTATGCGGAGTAATCGTCACCCCGGCTCCCGTAGCAAATAATCCGCCAAGACTGGCAGAAAGCCGGCCGTCTGCCGAAGCACGGGCAAAAAGGATATCGGCTACCTGCCGTTGTACATCCTGCCCCGTAGAATGTGCCAATACAACGGCTTGTGCCGTCGAAACAGCACGATGTATCTGCAACATCATCTTTCCGGGAGTAAAGAAAAGATAAACCGTCGGGGGATTTTTTTTATCAGTAACCAATCCGGCAAAAAAGTTCTGAAAAGGAGCCAGCCGTTGTTCGCTTACCGCAACAATAACACGGCGATAACCGGAAAGCGAGTCTCTCAAAACCCTTTCCTGCGCTTCTGTCATCCCTTTACGAAGACGGAAACGCACCAGTGACGTATATTTTCCCAACCTGCCGGCAAGTGCATCCGTCTCTCCGGCATCGCCCACTTCCAGCAGAGCCATAGGCGGCATTTCTTTATCAGCATGAAGCGGCAGGATGTGTTCTTTATTATTCAAAACAGTTATGGCAGCCAGATTCAAGCGGCGGATCAGATCACGCGTCTGAGGTGTGTTGATCCGGGTTCCCAAACCGGAAAGCTGTATATTCGGTTTTCGGCTAAGTCCAAGGGCATATTTATAAGTAAGTACTTTCCGGCATTTACGATCCAATTCCTCACGCGAAAATTCACCACGCTCTACCGCTCCGATCACGGCCGGTACTTCTGCTTTCAAGTTTCTCGGAGCGAGAACCATATCATTCCCTGCCTTCAAAGCCTGCAAACAAAGATCGGCATTACCCGAAACGCCTTTCATTGCAAGCGCATCTGTAAAAATCAACCCTCTAAAGGCTAATTCTTCCGTCAACAAGCCATATACCACATTACGCGAAAGGGATGAAGGCAACCCGCTCAAAGGCTCGATAACAGGCACTTGGAGATGCCCTACCATCATACCGCTCAACCCGGCCCGTATCGCTTCTTTAAACGGATACAGTTCCACGCTATCCAAGCGTTCACGCGTAAAAGGCAAGACAGGCAATGCCTTATGAGAATCCACATCCGTATCTCCATGTCCCGGAAAATGCTTACAAACAGAAAGAACACGTCCACTTTCCAAACCACTGGCATAAGCAATCACCTTATCCGACACACGCACAGGGTCCTCACCAAAAGAACGATTATTGATAACCGGATTTTGCGGATTGATATTCACATCCGCCACAGGGGCAAAATTGACCTGTACACCAAGCTCACGGCATTGACGAGCCATTTCACGACCATACTCATAAATCAACTGATTATCCTGTATACATCCCAATACCATATTGCGCGGAAAAAGCGGAGTACCGCGAAGGCGCATCGACAATCCCCATTCCCCGTCAAAAGTAATCATCAACGGAAGACGTGCCATACGTTGCGCCTGATTGGTGAGGATAGCTTGTGTTTGCATTTTTCCACCGGAAAATAAAAGACCGCCTACTTTATAAGTATCCACCGCTTCGCGCAACAGTGCCTGATTGGCCTTGGTATCTACCGGAGCAATGGTATAAATAAACAGTTGCCCTACCTTCTCTTTCAAGCTGAGCCGGTTCATCACCGAATCCACCCATTGCCGGCAATGCGGATCTTGTTCTGCTTTATAAAGAAGAAGAGGATGTACATTTGTCTGACCGTACAAAAACTCACCGAAGCAAAAAAGCAGTAGAAGTATCAGGTATTTCTTCATCTCATCTAAATATATGATTGGCAAATTATCAGTTTAGCATCCGTTCCCTTACTCCCGTTCAAATGTCAAATCTATTTTCCCGACAAAAATGCCATTCTTACCCGTATGCGATACAGGGATTGATTCACCGTCCAGATTTTGGAAAAAGACCGGCTCCTGCATAAAAGTATGGGAATGGCCGCCAAGTACGACATCGATATTTCGTGTTTGATGTACCAGCATCTCATCTTCTTTTATTCCAAGATGCGACAAACAAACTACAGCATCACACCCTTCCACGTCTTTCAACTTCGCAGCCACCTCATTCGCCACCGGTACGGGATCTTTGAACACTACGCCTTCGCACTTATCGGCCTGTACGAGCCCCTCCATTTTTGCACCAAGCCCGAATACTCCTATTTTCAACCCGTCACGTTCCAATATAACGTACGGCTTCACAAGACCTTCGAGCACAGTACCCTCCATGCCATAATTGGCACAAACGATTGGAAAATCAGCCATCTTAAACAAACGCGCCATGTTTTCCAAACCAAAATCGAACTCATGATTACCGATAGTGGCTGCATCGTACTTCATCAGATTCAACATTTTAATTTCCACCTCTCCCTTAAAAAGGTTATAATAGGGTGTACCTTGCGAGAAGTCTCCGCAGTCGAACACTAAAACATCGGGGTTATTTTCACGGAACTGATCCAACAGGGCAGCCCGACGCACAAAACCACCCATGCCGGCATATTTGTCGGCAGCGTGTACATCGATCGGCTCGATGCGGCTATGGGTATCACTGGTTTGCAACAATGTAAGTGTTTTTGTCTGCTGTGCAAATCCCGGAAGAAGCGCACATAGCAGAAAGAATATGGTTATTGATAATTGATACCTTTTCATTATCTGGTTATTTTGTAAATTCGTTATTCATGATCATTTTACTGTAATTCTTCCTTCCATACGAGAAGTAATCTTCTTTCCGGCCTTTGTCTGCTGCTCCACATAATCCATGAACAGTCCACGTAAAGTAGCTCCGGGAGGACACTCTCTGTTCTCGGCTTTCACCAATGGGTTCATTCCGTCATTTCCATCGGCCAAGTAATCGATGGTAGCTATCGTGTACAGCTTGTTATCATCTACCGGTTTTCCTCCGATAGTACCGTTCAGCAGTTCACCGTCTTTAGTAATATCCAGGCGAACCCCACTTACTCCCTCACCCCGGCAGGCAGCAATGGATGCAAACAGTTCCTTCAAGACACTCCCTTTCACTGTCACGACACAAAGGGAGTTTTCGAAAGGCAATATTTCATAAATGTTTCCACAAGTGATTTCACCTTCCGAAAGTATATTACGTAACCCGCCCATATTCATCAATCCCATATCGGCAGGCTTACCCAATACCTGTACGGCAGCTTCTCTCAACACATCCGCCACCAGATTGGATAACAAACTCTCCGGCGCCCCTTTGTCCATCGTCATCTCACTCGTACCTACCACCCGGTACATCACGCTATCTACCGAAGCCTTATACGGAGCCAACAACGCCACAGCGTCCGTATCCGGATGTACGTCCCATATTGAATCAATTGTAATCATGCTTCCATCAATTCTTGCCAGTTTATAAGGTGACTGGCAGGAAGCAAGCATCAGAAGCCCCGTTAGGGCCACTCCCGAAAAGAGCTTTGCATAAGTTTGTTTCATATACTGTTTTTTTAATCGTTCTACAAATATAGATAAAAATGTTGGTAGTGTGCCAAAAAATTCGTTACTTTGCACCGCTTTCGCGCAATCGCTGTTAGGAGAGAGTTGCCTGATATGTTGCGTTGTAACGATAAAACAATTTAATAATAACAACAATGGATTTAATTAAAATTGCAGAAGAAGCATTTGCTACCGGTAAACAGCATCCGAACTTCAAAGCAGGTGACACAGTAACCGTAGCATATCGTATCATCGAGGGTAACAAAGAACGTGTACAGTTGTACCGTGGTGTTGTTATCAAAATTGCTGGTCACGGTGACAAGAAGCGTTTTACAGTACGCAAAATGTCTGGAACAGTAGGTGTAGAAAGAATTTTCCCGATCGAATCACCGGCTATCGACAGCATCGAAGTGAACAAGGTAGGTAAAGTTCGTCGCGCTAAATTGTATTATTTGCGTGCACTTACCGGTAAGAAAGCCAGAATCAAAGAAAAAAGAGTTAACGGTTAATTCCGATAATCTCCAATTCGAGATAAAAAAGAGAAAGTTCCGTAAGGAATTTTCTCTTTTTTATTTTCCAATATTACAAGATAATGAATGTTAGTATTACAATTATGGCTTCATGGTTATTGTTCCAGTTGCGAAGTCCAATTCCAATGTCACAACAGGTACAGATACCTCTCTCAGTTTTAGGCCTAAGGTATCGCCTTGCCAATGCATGAACAAAGTTTCAAAAGCAGGAATATAATACTGTATATCCGCTACGCTCGAGTTCCATTCGCGTTGGGTTTCCCATGCTTTCTCTAAAACATCCAACTCCTCTTCCAAATCACCGGAAATAGTATATTTAAAATGATCTGTTCCCTCCAAATTATAGAAATTGCCGATCATCTTATCTCTGTTTTTAAGTAGGAAAGTCAGCACGCAGCCTTGCCTCACTGTATTAAGCGTTATTGTCTTTTTACTATCAACCACAACACCATCCATATAAGCTACACCAAAAGCATTATAAACACCTACATTTTCCACACATATAACTGAGAATCCTTTAGTCTGAGTATCAAATGCCAACCAATTAAATTCTTTATCTCCCCTCACAAAATCACTCACAACTACAACCCTATATTCTCCCGGATCCAATTCTCCGGTGGTATAAGAGGCTACATCTTTTACGTTAGAAACATAACGAGTATCCTTCGCAACAATAGAAACTTCTTCTTCACCTTGCTTCAAGACCAAATAAGTAAAGCGAAGTTGAAGCCCATCTGTCAACTCACCTGTAAAAAGCAGATTCCCATCCACACTTTTCAAACCTTTCACAACATCATAAGCCGATGTATTAACAGTCAGCTTGATCGCGTTATCCTCCTCGTCTTCACAAGACACCAAGGAGATGCACACGCATAGACATAGGAACAAATAAAATAATCCTTTCATTTTTCTTTTTTTCATTGTATTAGATATATTAGTTCTACATAAAAAAATTATTATCTAAAAACGCCCGGGAAGCTGCTCTTTCAAAGCAGCCTAACACACTATTGAGTTATAAAAACACCTCATATTTATAAACAATAAAAGGATCCATTTATTGTTATGGGTACAAATAAAATCCCCGGACAAACAAACAGTTCACCCGGGGCTTTAGCTATATGATATTGAATAATAACCCGCTTATTTTGAAGTTACCTTGCCGGTTGCAAAATCCAATTCAAGAACCACATCTTTTCCATTACCCAATTTTATTTTATAAGTATCGCCTTGCCAACCCAACGTCATGGGGTCTATTACCGCTCCGGTAGCAGCACAATAATGCTGAGCGGCTGTCATACCGGCAGTCCACTTGTGTTGCATCGCTTCTGTTCTGTAACTAAAATCGTCACCAAATTTCCCATAAGCCGTATAAGTAAACTTTTCCATAGTCAAAGTATATGAATCATCGGTCATCTTGTCCGTATTTTTAAGCAGAAAAGTAACCAAACCGCCTTTTCGCACTGTATTAAGCGTTATTTCTTTTTTGCTATCCATCACGATATCACTCATATAAGCCGTGCCGAAAGCATTATAGACCCCTGCACTTTGCAGACACTCAACCGACAGGCCCTTATACTGTTTGTTGATCGAGACCTGGTTATATTCAATATTTCCCTTTACAAAATCACTCGTAACGATCACACTATAATCACCCGGTTCCAATTCTTCTGTCGTATACGAAGCAATAGCACTTATATTAGAGAGATAACGGCTATCGTTCGCAACAATAGAGACGTCATTGCCTGCCTGCTTCACAACCAGAAAAGAAACACGAATCCGGAGACCATCGGACAACTCATCCGTGAAATACAGATCGCCTTTCGCATCTTTCAAATCTTTCACTACATCGTATACCGATGTGTTGATTGTCAGCTTGATCGCATTATCCTCTTCTTCACACGAAACCAATGATACACAAGCATATACAAGCGCAAACAAATAAAACAACTTTTTCATTTTTACTTCTTTATAATGTTAATAATATTACTTCGCCATATAATCCAGCACTGTGTAAGGCTTCCATTTGCCCTCTTTATCCTTTATCAGTTCCATGGTTTCATTTTCTATCGCTATATCTCCCTCTTTAAAATTTTCCAAGATTTTGCCAAACGGAGTGATGTTGGTGAGAACAACTGTATAGTGAGCATATCCTTTATTTTCCCCGACATACTCCTTGCTAATCACCTTGCCCACCTTCTCATTGGCTCCTCTCATCGCAACAAACGCCACGCTTCCCTGCTTTAAAGGTGTGCCTTTCAGGTATTTTTCACCTTCTGGAGTCAAGCCGACAATGATACGATAAATCGCTCCTACCCGTTCCCTCTGCTCCACAGTAATCAAACCTGCTTCCTGCAAAGCTAAAAACTATTCCATTTTCAGATTGCGCTCTCCCACAGATCCGTATTTAATGGTAGCCGATTCATCGAAAGTTACATCCCCTATCGGAAGATAGGCTGCTTTATACGCGGCTTGATCCGGTGCGGTACCTCCCAAAGTTAAAAGTACATTTCCAGTATCTTCTATTACCCGATCAGATACTTTACCATCTCCACAAGATACCAGTAGGTAGAAACCTGCCAGCATCAACAAATAATTAACTGCTTTCATAATTTACAATTATCAGATTAAACAAAGATCTTATCAAGCTCTAAACAAATGCTTTATATCCTATTGAAGCATTGATAATATCATTAATTTATTTTAAAATAGGATATTGCAAAGATAGTATATAAGCAAACACTGACCTGTCACCCCAAAGGGTGTTTTTATTACCTAAAAAGACAAATACATCATAAAGTCCATACATACAAAATGGCAACATGCAAAAGCCCCGGACAAACAAATGTTCGCCCGGGGCTTTATTACCTTTATATAATAATGAAGTAGACTCTTAAAAAGATTACAAGTCTTTCAACTCCCAAGCCAATGCACTGGCACCCAGCACAGCAGCATCAGAATCTTTTAATTCGGAAACCAATAGCTTGGTTTTACCTTTATAGATATTAAGCAAATTATCTTCCATTGCTTTATGGATCGGTTTCATGATATAATCACCCGATTTTGCAAGACCACCGAACAACACAATTGCCTCCGGACTGGAGAATGCAATGAAATCTGCCAAAGCCTCACCAAGTATAGTACCTGTGAACTCAAAAATTTCCTGTGCCAATTTATCACCCTGCACTGCTGCATCATATACATCTTTGGAAGTAATGTTTTCTGCAGGAATATTACGCAAAAGGCTGGCATCCGTGCGTGCAGCCAAGAATTCACGAGCCGTACGGGCTACACCTGTAGCCGAGCAATACGTCTCCAGACAACCTTTACGTCCGCAACCGCACATACGTCCCGTACCGCGACGAACAATCACATGGCCCAACTCACCGGCAAAACCATCGTGACCATAAACCATCTGTCCGTTAATAACAATACCGCTACCGACACCTGTGCCCAATGTAATCATGATAAAATCCTTCATACCACGCGCAGCTCCATAGGTCATTTCACCTACACCGGCCGCATTGGCATCATTAGTCAAAGCCGTAGGAATGCCAAGACGTTCTTCAAACATGGCAGCCAAAGGAATAATACCTTTCCAAGGCAAGTTAGGAGCGAATTCGATTGTTCCGCTATAATAGTTTCCGTTAGGAGCACCGATACCGATACCTTTTATTTTTTCAACGCCACCTTGTGAGATGATAAGAGGAAGAAGATTTTTACATACTTCATCTACATATTCTTCTACTGTTTCATAAGCCTGAGTTTTTACAGAGCCGCTTGCAATAATAGTACCGCGTGCATCTACAATACCAAAGACAGAGTTTGTTCCGCCTATGTCAATACCTACTACGTAGGGTTTTTCCATGTTTGAATTCATGATAGTTCGTTTAAAAGGGTTAGCTTATTAATAATTTATTGCACACAAATTACGTAAAGAAGATTGAGTCTACAAAATGTTTTTTTAAAAAACTTCACTCTGTTTGCAACTTTTCGTATCTTCCGTGCGTCTAATAGGAGAAATTATAAGAAAAGCCAAACTAAATAAAAGAAATTGTGATACACCTCAAAGACATTAACAAGACTTACTACAATGGAGCTCCCCTCCATGTGCTCAAAGGTATCAACCTCGACATAAAACGTGGAGAGTTCGTTTCTATCATGGGAGCATCAGGATCGGGAAAGTCTACCTTGCTAAACATACTGGGCATTCTTGACAACTATGATACCGGTGACTATTACCTGAATAACGTACTGATAAAAGACCTCAGCGAAACCAAAGCTGCAGAATACAGAAACCGGATGATAGGATTTATCTTCCAGTCCTTCAACTTGATTTCTTTTAAGAATGCTGTGGAGAATGTAGCCCTGCCACTATTCTACCAAGGGGTAAGCCGCAAAAAAAGGAATGCCCTGGCATTGGAGTATCTGGATAAGTTGGGGTTGAAAGATTGGGCGCATCACATGCCAAACGAGATGAGTGGCGGGCAAAAACAACGCGTTGCCATTGCCCGCGCATTGATCACCCAACCCCAAATTATCTTGGCTGACGAACCGACCGGTGCGCTGGACAGCAAGACTTCCGTCGAGGTAATGCAAATATTAAAAGACCTCCACAAAACGGGAATGACCATCGTAGTAGTGACACATGAAAGCGGTGTAGCCAATCAAACGGATAAAATTATTCATATCAAGGACGGAATCATCGAACGGATTGAGGAGAACCTCGATCATGATGCATCTCCTTTCGGCCAACACGGAATAATGAAATAAGAAAAAAGAAAGGATTTACGATTAGACAATTGGCAATTTCCGATTAAAAATAGTCTTTGTTTGTTCATCTCTTTCCCATCTCAAAATATAAACCGATAATATCAATCGTAAATCGTAAACGTACCTATGGACTCAAAGATTAAACAATGGTCATGACCATAGGGAATAAATCTAAATAAAATCATGTTTGACATTTGGCTAGAAATATATGGTACCATCAAACGGAACAAATTGCGCACATTCCTCACAGGATTTGCCGTAGCATGGGGCATCTTTATGCTTATCGTACTGTTAGGGGCAGGCAACGGGCTGATCCACGCGTTCGAACAATCGTCTTCGGAACGGGCCTTGAATTCTATCAAGATATTTCCCGGGTGGACTACCAAATCGTATGAAGGGCTGAAAGAAGGACGAAGGGTTAAGCTGGATAACAAGGACTTAGACATAACCAAAGAACAGTTCCAAGAAAATGTAATCGAAGTCGGTGCAACCTTATATCAAAATAGTACCAATCTAAATTTTGGTAAAGAATATGTCAACCTAAGACTAACAGGAGTATTCCCGAATTTCCCGGAAGTAGAAACGGTAAAACTATCCAAAGGACGGTTCATTAATGAGATAGACATACGACAATGCAGGAAGGTGATTGTTCTCAATACCAAAACAGCCGAAATCCTTTTCGATAAAACTCATACAGAACCTATCGGACAAAACGTAAAAACAGGGGGGATTATCTATCAGGTAGTAGGGCTGTATAAAGACCAAGGAGACAACAGTTCAAGTGATGCATATATTCCTTTTACAACTCTACAACTCATTTATAATGAAGGAAATAAAGTAAACAATATCATTTTCACCACCAAAAATCTGAAGTCAATAGAAGACAACAAGGCTTTTGAAACTCAATACCGCAAAGTATTAGGAGCCCACCACCGCTTCGATCCTACTGACGAAAGTGCCATCTGGATATGGAACCGGTTTACCAATTACCTGCGCAACATGGGAGCCATGAATATGCTTCGGATAGCTATTTGGGTGATAGGTATCTTCACACTGCTGAGCGGAATTGTAGGAGTCTCGAATATCATGCTGATTACCGTAAAAGAACGAACCCGGGAATTCGGCATCCGCAAAGCATTGGGAGCAAAACCACGGTCTATCTTATGGCTCATTATCGTAGAGAGCGTTGCAATCACTACTTTTTTCGGATATATAGGAATGGTCAGCGGCATTGCAGTAACCGAATGGATGAACAGCGCTTTCGGAAACCAGCAAATGGATAACGGTATGTGGTCGGAAACCGTATTCTCTAATCCGACGGTAGATTCGGGAATTGCCATACAAGCCACTCTGACATTAGTCATAGCAGGCACTTTAGCCGGATTCTTCCCTGCCCGGAAAGCAGTAACCATCAGCCCGATAGAAGCGCTCAGAGCAGACTAATAATGTGCCAATTATTCAATGTGCCAATATGCCAATGGAAAAAATTGGGAAATTAGGAAATTGAATAATTGAATAACAAATTAAATAACTAAGTAATTAACCGTGCGCAGCCAATTGACACATTGGCACATTAGCACATTGGCAAATTATTCAAGATGCGAATAGACATAGACACGTGTGAGGAAATCCTTATCACGATAACAAGAAACAAAACCCGGAGCCTGCTTACGGCATTCGGAGTATTCTGGGGTATTTTCATGCTCGTGGCACTCATTGGAGGCGGACAGGGTATGCAAAATGCCATGCAGGTGCAGTTTGAAGGATTCGCCACAAACTCCGGTTTTGCATGGCCGCAGAAAACAGGCGAGGCCTACAAAGGATTCCGTAAAGGACGCTGGTGGAGCTTAAATATCGACGACATCGAACGTATACGCAAAAATGTAGACGGGATCGAGCTTATCACCCCTTCCATTGCCCGTTGGGGCTCTAAATCGGTATATGAAGACAAAAAATTCGATTGTATCGTGAAAGGACTACATCCCGAATATGAAAATATCGAAGCACAAGATATTTCCCTCGGGAGATTTATAAATGATGTGGATATACGCGAAGCGCGCAAAGTATGTGTCATCGGGAAACGTGTGTATGAAAGCCTGTTTACACCGGGCACCGATCCTTTGGGAAAATACATTCGCGTAGACGGAATTTACTATCGTGTCATCGGATTATCGGTGGCAGAAGGAAATATCAGCATCCAAGGGCAATCATCCGAATCTGTTATATTGCCTTTTACAACCATGCAACGGGCTTATAACCTGGGACGTAACATAGAGTTGGCCTGCTTTACTGTCAAACCGGGTTTGAAAGTGACAGATATACAGCCGGAAGTAGAACGTATTATCAAAGAAGCACACTTCATATCACCGGATGACAAACAAGCCATCATGGTATTAAACACAGAGGCTATGTTTTCAATGATGGATAACCTATTCACAGGTATACGCATTCTTATCTGGATGGTAGGATTGGGTACTCTGTTAGCAGGAGCCATCGGGGTATCAAACATCATGATGGTAACAGTGCGCGAACGTACTACCGAAATCGGTATTCGCCGTGCGATCGGTGCCCGTCCCAAGGATATACTCCAACAGATTCTTTCTGAAAGCATGGTGCTTACCACAATAGCCGGAATGATGGGAATCTCATTTGCCGTATTAGTACTTCAAGTGATGGATATGACCATCACCAGTGACAGTGGGAGGTCTTTCGGCTTCCAGGTTACATTCGGTTTGGCTGTGGGCACTTGTGCATTATTAATCACATTGGGCATGCTGGCAGGACTGGCACCTGCCTACCGGGCAATGGCCATTAAACCGATTGAAGCCATCCGTGACGAATAATCACAATTGGCAAATCAAAGAGAGATAAAAAAGAAAAATATAAAATCAAAAAATAAGACTAAGATGAAAAAGTTTCTGAAAATCACATTGCTGGTAGTCCTAACAGCCGGTATCATAGGAACATTTGTATTCCTGTGGATGAAATCAAGACCGAAAGTTGTTGTATACGAAACAGTAAACGCCGAGATCACCGATCTACAAAAAACAACAGTGGCCACGGGTAAAGTAGAGCCTCGCGATGAAATCCTCATCAAGCCTCAAATCTCGGGTATCATTGACGAAGTATACAAAGAAGCCGGACAGAGCATCCGCAAAGGTGAAGTGATTGCCAAAGTAAAGGTAATCCCGGAGTTAGGACAGGTAAACTCTGCCGAAAGCCGTGTACGCCTGGCGGAAATTAATGAGAAACAGGCACAGACGGATTTTGACCGCGTAGAGAAGTTGTTCAAAGACAAACTCATCAGCCGCGAAGACTTCGAAAAAAGCGAAGTGGCACTGAAACAGGCGCGTGTAGAAGTACAGACGGCTAAAGATGCACTTGAAATTATCAAAGAAGGGATTACTAAAAACAGCGCTTCACTCTCCAGTACTTTAATCCGTTCGACAATAGACGGGCTGATATTGGATGTCCCGGTAAAAGCCGGTAACTCCGTAATTATGAGTAATACGTTCAATGACGGAACAACCATCGCTACGGTGGCCAATATGAATGATTTGATTTTTAAAGGTAAGATAGACGAAACGGAAGTCGGACGTATTCACGAAGGAATGCCTGTAAAACTAACCATCGGCGCATTACAAAATCTGACATTCGATGCCAAACTGGAATATATTTCTCCTAAAGGGGTGGAGGAAAACGGCGCTAACCAATTTGAGATAAAAGCAGCAGTATCCGTGCCCGACAGCGTACAAATCCGTTCAGGCTATTCGGCAAATGCAGAAATTGTGCTTCAACGCGCCCAACAGACCTTAGCAGTGCCTGAAAGTGTTATTGAGTTCAATGGCGACTCCACTTTTGTCTATGTAATGACAGATTCGGTACCGGAACAAAAATTCCAACGCAAACCAGTAACTGCCGGCATGAGCGATGGTATCAAAATAGAGATAAAAAGCGGCGTGACAGCGAAAGATAAAATCCGTGGGGCAGAAAAGAAAGATAAATAATAAAATCAATAACAGGAAATTATGAAAAAAGGACTTATTATATTCTCTCTTGCCACACTCTGCGTCACCAGCCAGGCGCAGGAAGGATGGACGCTACGCCAATGTATCGACTATGCCATCGAACACAATATCGAAATCCAGCAGACAGCCAATGAAGCTGAACAAAATGCCATAGAAGTAAATACGGCAAAATGGGCAAGGCTGCCGAATCTGAGCGGTTCGGCAGGACAAAATTGGAGCTGGGGACGTTCGCAGTCACCCAAAGACAATACATACAGTGATGTAAACAGTGGCAGTACACAATTCGGACTTAATACCAATGTTCCGTTGTTCACCGGACTGCAACTGCCCAATCAGTATGCACTTTCCAAACTGAACCTTAAAGCGGCAATCGAAGACCTGAACAAGGCTAAGGAGGACATTGCTATCAATGTAACTTCCTCTTATCTACAGGTTTTGTTCAATATGGAACTCAGTAAGGTAGCAGCCAGCCAGACGGAACTCAGTAAAGAACAATGCAAACGTATCATCCGCCTTGCCGAAGTAGGAAAGGCTTCGTCTGCCGAAGTAGCCGAAGCTAAAGCCCGTGTGGCACAAGACGAAATGAGCCTGGTACAAGCTGAAAACAATTACCAGCTGGCTCTGCTGGATCTAAGTCAGTTATTGGAACTGCCTACCCCCGAAGGATTTACACTCGCACAACCTGATACTGTAGTAAACTTCGCTCCGTTGACAGCACCGGACGATATATATACGGAAGCATTGAGCAATAAACCCGGTATCCGAGCTGCGCAATTCCGCTTGGAAGGAAGCGAAAAAAGCATACGCATAGTTCAAAGTAATTATTATCCACAACTTTCTTTCGGAGCAAGTATAGGAACAAATTTCTATACATTGAACGGTTCTGCCGAACACAGCTTCGGTTCTCAATTGAAAAATAATCTGAATAAAGGCATCGGATTCAATCTGAGTGTGCCATTATTCAACCGCTTGGCTACCCGTAACCGTGTTCGCAGTGCCCGGTTGCAGCAAACCAACCTTGCCCTGCAACTGGACAACACCAAGAAGGTGCTTTACAAAGAAATTCAACAGGCATGGTACAACGCTGTAGCTGCCGAAAGTAAATTCAATAGCAGTATGGCAGCCGTTACCGCCAATGAAGAATCTTTCCGTCTGATGAGTGAGAAATTCGATAACGGGAAAGCCACTTTTGTGGAATACAATGAAGCCAAACAAAATCTAACAAAATCATTATCAGACAAAATACAGGCAAAATATGACTACCTGTTCCGCACCAAGATTCTTGACTTCTACAAAGGAAAAGCAATCGAATAATCAATAATATCAGTTATCTTTGCTTCATAAACTAAAAAAGACAAGTATATGAAGCAAAGATTTGAAAATAGCCAGTTTCAACTTAAACTTTTATATATCGGACAGCTCCTTATGGAATTCCCAATATGGTGCAGCCAATCAAGCCGAGTTCACAAGGCAACGTACAAAAATCCTTGCCGCCCTTAAAGCCATGAATGCAGATATATATGCTCTTTGCGAGGTTGGTGAAGGAAGAACGGCCGTACAAGATATAGTAAACGGACTAAATGAAGCAGAGGGAACGGATAAATATGCTTATATAGATAGCGGAGATAGCCACGAAAGTACCTACACTAAAAATGTATTTGTTTACAATACAACCAAAGTAACACCCTACAAAGAATTCCGTACCATCGGCTCGTACCTTAAACTCCGCCATGTGGCACAAGCTTTTGATCTGAAAGAGAATCAGGAAAGATTGATAATCTCATTAAATCACTTCAAATCAAAGTCAAGCGGTAACGGAAGCAATGCCGATCAATACAACGGGCAAGGAAGCTCAAATATTCAACGGCAATCCGAGGCTCGTACACTCATCAATGAATTGAATGCCCTGATCAGCTATTACGAGGATCCGGATATATTGATATTGGGTGATTTAAACGCATACTCCAAAGAAGACCCCATCCGAATATTAACAAACGCTTCTTTGACAAATCTGCTCGAACAATTCTCTCCCCAGGATTATAGCTATGTTTATAACGGAGCTGCCGGTTATCTGGATCATTCAATCGCTTCTATCAGCATGAGTAAACAAGTAACATGATGCATTCCCCTGGCATATTAACGCAGATGAACAAAGTAAATTCGGTTATAAATATGCTGCAGATTATTCTCCGGACCCATACCGTTGTTCCGACCATGATCCGATCATCACAACTTTGATGTTAGGACAAACAACAGGAAACGGTCATCAGGAAGTCACCGCCAAAAACAGAATTCAAATCTTCGGTAATCCCCGCGACGGTTACTTAACCTTGAAAGGAGAAAATATAAATAAGGTAGAAGTTCTTTCTGTCAACGGACAAATCATTGTCACGAATACGGTTCACCCATCCGAAAGTTATTTTATTCTGCCAACAGATGTTTTAGCTGAAGGATTCTATTTAATACGTGTATATAATGGAGGATCGTGTACCACGCTTAAAATTATAATTCCATAATAAAAGGCTTCGTATAACCTTTCGGAAATACGAAGCCTGACATTTCTTTCTATTTTTATTACAATATAGTTTAATAAGCAATGGCTATCAGTTCAAAATCATTGTCGCATTTATTCAAAGTATTCAAACTCCAGTCTTTCCCTGCTTCATTCCACTTGTAATTTACATATGCCACCGGCATATTATCCGCATTAAGCTCATAAACACTTTTCTCTACCGAATCAATGTAAGCTTTATGACGTTCATTCCAGCGGGCGTATTCCATAGTTATTTCATTGCCGCCATATAAATAAGTTATCTTAAAATAAGGCACCCATTTATCACGACTTCCATCCCATTTAAATGCTTCTTTAGCAGTCATTCTCTTCTGGTTATCATAAGAAAAATCGTATTTCATATGTCTGTAAAGAGAACCATCCATTCTATAAATCACTTTTGAAGTAACAAGATCACCATCTTTAATTTCATTAGTTACGAAGTTTTCTTCCTGAGCTTTCAACTCTGCATTTGTAATGCCTATAACTACCATAGCTGCCAAAACAATCATTCTGAAAAATACTGTTGCTTTCATAATCGTATCTATTTATTTAGTTAAACTTTTTCCCATTTATACATTAGACGTATCTATTCATTCAAAGGTTGCATCATTTTCTGTTTTTTTTCTACTCTTTTTTGATGCTTGTCTTCATGTGTATGAATGCAAGTAATATGCCAAAGCAATAACGCACTGGTTATCAGTAATTAATCAAAAATCTAATATGTACGAAAATGAACACATGTACGCTTATATGCGGACAGTATACTATTTTTAATTATCTTTGTCTCCCGCTTTATGGAACAACAAAAAGAATATAGAAGTATCGTAAAAACCACTGCCCTCTTTGGGGGAGTGCAAGCTTTTCAAGTTCTGCTAACTTTGGTACGTACCAAAGTGGTAGCATTGCTTCTTGGAGTAGACGGTGTAGGATTATTAGGACTGTTGAATAATACCATAAGCATGGTGCAAAGCATTACAGGATTGGGGATTAATCAAGGTGGAGTAAAAAGTATATCTGCCGCAGGCAATCCCCAGAAGGCGGCACAAACAGCTTCTTTGGTGAGACAAATGAGTTTGTATGCCGGACTATTCGGTTCAGCAGTGATATTAACTCTTTCCCCATGGTTATCACAGTGGAGCTTCGGTAACCGGGATTTTACAGGAGCTTATATGTGGTTAGCCTGCACATTACTATTTGATACGCTAACGAAAGGCGAATTGGCCATCTTCCAAGGCTTCCGGCGTCTCCGGATTCTGGCACAAGCCAATTTAATCGGTGCATCCGCAGGCCTGTTAATCTCCCTACCTATATATTACATATGGAGAACAGATGGCATTGTAGCCGCCATTATCCTTTCCTCTATCTGCGGTTATTTCGCTACTTTACTATTTCGTGACAAGCAAAAGACTCCTCCCCTCCCCATCTGCCAAGAAGGTAAAAGCATCATTACCATCGGAGCGATACTCACAATCAGCGGTTTTGCCAGTACATTAGTCAGTTATTTATTTAATATTTACCTCAGAAGTCATGGTGGTCTGCAAGATGTAGGTATCTATCAATCCGGGTTCGGGTTAATTGATAAGTATGTAGGTCTTATTTTTGTGGCAATGAGTACAGACTATTATCCGCGTCTGGCAGCAGTCCACACCCAAAACACGAAATTAAGTTCCATCATGAATCAACAGACAGTAGTATCATTATTGATATTATGCCCGGTAATTGCCATCTTTCTGCCTACCGCTCCTTTAATCGTACAGTTACTCCTTACAAAGTCTTTCTTACCAGTCATTCCCTTTCTGTCATGGGCTATATTGGGAATGATTTTCAAAGTAACTTCAACCTGTTTAGGATATATACTTATCGTTAAAGGAGCACATCGTTTATTTCTCGGTACCGAACTATTATCTTCAATAATCATTTTAAGTAGCAATATTATAGGATATACTTTAGCTGGAATCAAAGGTATTGGCATTGCTTTCCTTATTAGTTATATTTGTTATTTTATTGTAGTAGGCAGCATTTGCCGCTACAAATTTAACATTAAATTCAACAAAGAAGTTATTAGATTGTTTTTTTTCACAATGACAACTTCAATAGTCAGTTTTATTACAATCTATTATGGGATACCAATAAATCCATGGGCAG
>ULYF01037189.1_pt1 | contig 19135 bp, 15 predicted proteins | sample 1961941 | NCBI WGS metagenome assembly ULYF01 (sample SAMEA4835857, study PRJEB28245) | human gut metagenome | biome: gut microbiome; material: fecal sample | place: Denmark | collected 2008 | reverse complement strand
GCTTTCAGATAATCCAGCAGCACCTGCATATCGCATTCCTTTCCAGGAGCATAAATAATCCTGTCATAGGCATCTGCCTGAATACAGGCAAACAAGGTAATTCCATAAGTCTTATGAGGAAGATACAGCGTACCTGTCTCATGAGACTCAAAATAATCTGTTTCAACAAATTCCATTACATCCCCGAACATTCCCCCATTTTCCATGTGGTGTCCGTAAATCAGATTATACTGGTCTGAAAAATCCGGGCTGTTTAAGCAGGACAGGAAAATAGCGCCAGACAAAGAAAACTCTCCGTAAATGTCCGTATTTACATATTTCATATCGTCCTCGCCCTGAACCACAGGATAATCAATATGGGTTCCGTCAATGGTAAGCCAGCCCCGTGTTTCCGGATTCAGCGCCATCAGCTCCTCCAGGGACAGGTTATCCTCGGTACCACTGTTTTCCGGCGGCTTGTATTTCAGCAAGTCACTGGTCAGGAAGGCTCCGCTGTTGATCATGTAATTATCCCAGAGGGAATAACCGCCATAAGCCAGCATCAGAATTATCATGCACACGGCTATCAGGCTTAATATAAAATTTCCAATTCTAGCAAGCTTAACAGCTATTTCCACTCCTGTCCTCCTGTTAATCCAGAATTTTCATTCGCTGTCCTCCCGATGCTTCCCCGCCGGACATTCCGGCGGGGAGCCGGGGCTGCCGGAGCAGCTTTTTTAGATTTTACAATCTATGATTTCTTAAAATTCTGTCATTCGCTTTTATTAAATCTCATCATCCTCGCGTTTCTTCTTGCCCAGTACCACTGCGCCCAGACCGCCTGCTGCTGCTACTAAGAGAACGTAGGGAGCGAAGGTCATTGCAACGCCGGTTGCCGGACCTACCTGCTTGTCGTTGATGAATTCTACCGTTATTCCATCTGCTGTCAGAGTTCCCTCTGCATTGTCCTCTTTTACAGTAGTAGTATATCCATCTGCTGAATAATCAGTCTCTGTTACTGTATACTTATCTTTTTCAGACAGACCGTAAATATGCAGGGTCTCGCTGTCCATTAACGTAAAAGTCTGTGTTACTCCATCTGTAATATGAATAGTTTCCTCTCCATCAGTCTTTGATGTCTTTACAGCCATATACTTCTCAGCGCCTGCTTCTGGTTTATCTGCATCATCGCCGTCAATCGTAACTGTGAAGGAGAACTCCTTGTTTTTATCACCCTGGTTACCGGTTACAGTTTTCTTTATGCTGAAATCATGGATAGCATCATCCGATGTGCCATCGCCGTAAACATTGGTAAACTTCAGCGTGTCACGCTTAGCCTCTGTTCCAATTTCTCCATTCTTTCCATCCGCTACTGTAACTGCTTCTACAATAAGATCTGTACCATTATTAGCTACATATACATAAATGTGTTTCTCAATAGGGTCATACGTAATTCCATCATAGGTGCCTGCTGTTTCTTTTAAAACATAGTGATAAACTCCAGGATTTTTAAATGTTTCCTTAACATTCTCAGCCACCGTGATTGTTCCTGTACCGTTATAAGTAGCTGCAACCGTATCGCCAGGAGTAAAGCTGATAGAATTCTTATCATCCTTAAAAGATAAGCCGCCATCAACACCAGCATAAACGACTTTTGTTTTGCCTTCATCATCAGTTATGTTACCACTATCGCCATTACTAATTGTAAATTTGAAAACAGTATTTGGCGCATGGGTATTTCCATCTGTAGTGACTTCCTTGGTAAAATTAAACTCTGTTACTTCCGCCCATGCCATTCCATTCATAGATAAAACCATTGCACCTGCTAGAGCTGCTGCTGCCATTCTCTTATTCATTCTTCTCTTCATAATTATTTATCCTCACTTTCCTTGTTTATTCATTTTTATTTACTGCCGCTTTCCGCGGTAATAATTCAAATCACAAAATCAAAAACTTCTTTTACAGGCTGGAGCGCCGGAGCACCGCCAAAACCTTTCCTTTGATTTCACTCTGATTGACTGCTCCGAAATAGCGGCTGTCCTTTGCGCCGTTTCGGTAATCACAGAGAATAAAATACTGAGTTTCTTCCAACACTACCGGATAGGCAACCTCATCTCCATATTTTGGAGTGGGATAAAAGATATCTGATTCAAATACGGCACTGTTGTTAATCTTCAGTGTGGAATCATCTGTTACCTCCACACTGTCGCCGCCTTTGGCAACGATTCGTCCCACATACTGCTTTCCATCCTTCTCAAATACCACTACATCCTGAGAATGGAAGTTTTTTTCCGGCCGGTAATACAAAAGTACATCTCCTGAGCTGATTCTCGGTGACATATCATTGTTTTTCATGGGAGTGACTCCAAAGAACACTCCAAACAGCAAAACCATGAAAACTATCATCCAGGTCAGCTTGATAAAGAACGAAGTAATTTCACTCCAGTCTGCCAGTCTGTGGATTCTGGCCCGTATAACACGTTCCGGAGTCAACGGTTCTTTTGATTTTTCTTTCTTTTGTTTACTCATGGGCAGGGCCCTCGGAGAGCTTCTTTTTCAAAGAAGCAATCTCCTCATCCCTTTCCTGCAAACGAGCTTCGTATCGCTCCTGCTGAATTTCATATGCAGAACGGTATTCCTTCTGAAGCTGTTCCAGCTTCTTCCACACATCCATCTCGCTTACACCGCCAAGCAGCTTCTTTCGGAATCTCATTCCCTTGAAAAGTTCCGCGATGTCATCCATGTTCTTTGCACTCATAAGCAGAACTCTCCTTTTTAATCATCGTCCCGAGATTTTTTCACCCGCCTTCTGCTTCGGCCAAAACCTGTCAGGCCGATGGCTGCCATAGCAAGCATTACCAGATATGGCAGGTTATTATCGAAGATGCCGGTTGGAATTGGAATGTTTTGAGTGTTTGTATATAAAACATTTACACCGTTTGCAGCAATATTTACTTCTATCTCGTTATTTATCGCTACAGTCGGCCCCCCATTTCCATAAGAGTACTTAATCTCGGTTGAAGTTGTATTCGTACCTGCATCTTCTGTAATTTTAACAGTCACTCCAATCGGTAATTGCTGAATTATTGCATGCTCTCCATGTTTTAAAGAAATTGTTGCAATTCCTATATCATTAAATTCAATTTTATTCGGCTTTCCCCCTACACTGTAGGATATCGGATATGACTGATTTTTAAGTTCTGGTGAACTTAATGTAAAAGTAAAATCTTGATTTACATTTGCTGCATTACCATCAACTATCTTCTCAATGTTCAATTCTCCACTGGGAAGCTCTTCTGTCTTGATTTGCAGCCTACATAAATAATAGATCTTTTCTGTAACTGCCCAATATTGAAAATCCTTAATTCGGGATAATTTATTTTTCGGATCAATATGGTAAGCTGATTCATGATCATCTTTATATGGCGTAATCGTTGATTTATATTTTTTCCCATTTTTGGAATATGTAACTATTACGTTGTCAATCGCTTCCTCATAGCTATATGTATCTCCCTGCAAATACGCTTCTACTCTCGTTTTAAAAGTGGAATAAGATACTCCTGGTTGTTTACTTTCCTCGAGATTTTCAATTCCATTTGCAGAAATTACAAAAGGAACTTCTATCGGTTCTTTCGTTACGTCATATAACTCAACCACATAAATAGGAGGATCTTTCTTTAAAACTCCGTCTATATGCCAGCCATCGCTCTCTCTCTTCAAAACATATCCATAAAATTGCCCTTCCCCAAATATACTGTCCAATGCCTTTTTATCATTTTCTTCTATATTTGGGTATATATAACTGTTCCAAAATTCCAAAGCAACTGTTTTATCTAAGCTGCCATCACTGTTTGCTCCAGAATAATAAATAAATTTCTGACCTTCTACAGTCTTTATAAATGGCTTTTTTTGTTCATGAATTTTCTCTAAATTAACCGTTACCGTAATATAAGGCTCATTATTACCACTTGGACCAAATTTTGCAGCCTCTTCATCATTATTGACATTTGCAGGAATTGTATTACTATATCGCAGATAAACCTTTGCTTCTATTGTCTTGTCCACCTGATCCTTCTGATAATAAAAACCAATAGGTATATCCTCCAATTTAGTAGTATTTCCTACCTCGTTACCGTTATTATTAAGGAACTTTACCGCGGGAGTAGCAGATTTCTGCCAATATTTTTCTGCCGATTTCACATTCTTGGTATTATATTTAGCATACTGAAATGTATAACCAGGAATGTTGACGGCAATATCTGCAAAATTAATTTTTGTTTTATTCTCTCCTACAGTTATATTTTGTACATTGTCTGGTGATATTTCCCTCCCGTCTGTATCATATAGTGTCACTTTAAACGTTGCATCAATACCAAGCCGTTCTGAAGAATTCCACGTTATCGTGAACTTCGAGAACCCGTCCACCACAAACGCCGTCTCAACCACAGCCGCCTCGCCGTCTGTCTCAATGACCTTCAGCGTTCCCGGCTCTGCGTTGACCGTATCCATAATCGTCTCAACCGGGTTTTCCGGATCCGCCTCCTCGATAATCACATCATCAAGAATTTCCTCTTCAAGTGGAACCGCATCTGCGTTCAGGCTCATAAGAGACATGGTCATAGGAACCGCTGCTGTTTCGTCTTCTTCTACAGTCACTGCCTTTGCCACAGTTTCTACCCGGATTCCCTGATCCGTTTCTGCGTGATGCTGAACCTTCAGGGTTCCCACATCCACATCGTCCGGAAGAAGGTTTCCATCCATGCGGATTTTCACCTGAACCTCGCTTCCTGCTGCCGGTTCTATCTCTTCATCATTCAGGCAGAAGCCGATGTCCAGAGCCATCATTCCGCCATATTCTTCATTGGCTTCATCCAGGGCATTCTTTGCATCCTGATATTCATTTCCATCTTCTGTCAGATATCTGGCTCTCAGTTCTGCGCCCTCAGGAATGGTTCCTCTCTTGGCTGTCACATCTACCAGAATATTTTCCGCGCCGTCTACCGGCATACTGTATCGGGTCAGTGCATTGGAATCTGTAGCTATCAGAGACATATCATCCAGCCCCAGGCTTCCTGTTGTGGTCAGAAAACCAACTGCCGTTCCCTCTTCCACGCTGGTCAGCTCATAAATCTCGCCCTCCAGCTCATCTGCCGGCTTTTCCTCCGGAATCTCTGTTTCCACTTCCTCACTGTCAGAAGGTGTGGCCGGCATTCCGTTGGAAGGTGTTGCTGTCTCAGCTTCCTCACCTGTTTTTGTTGTATCAATCACAGGGGAAGGTGATGTTATCAGCTCTGCATCAGACTTTACATTTACCGGTATCACAAATTCCGGTGTGTGCTTTTCATCAACTGCAACCGTGACTTTCTGATCCTTCTCAGAACGATTGACTGCCAGTAACATCAACTCTTCTGTGCCGTCTATTACATAATCATCACGTTCGCCTTCAACCAGCTCACTCTCTTCGATTCTTGCAAAGATTCTCAGTTCTGTCCGATTTCCCTTTTTCCCGTTTTCCAGATTTAATTCATAATAATCGCCCGGCTCCAGGAAAAAGTCTTCATATTCTGCGCTACTTCCGCCTGTGAATTCCACATCTGCCCGTGCATCTCCGGCAATGGCATTCTGCAAAGCTTCATACAGCTCTTCTCCTGTCAGCTGGAAACGATGAAGCTCATTTCCATTTGACGGTGTTGCTGTGTCAACGGTATTGCTGGGAGTTGCCAGACTGCTTTCTCCGGAAACAATCACATTGGATGCATTTGCAATACTGCCTGCATTTCCCATAACCATACTGGCACAAAGCATTGCCGCACAGAACCGTTTTCCCTTATGACTCCAAAAATGCTGAGTTTTTCTTTTTATTTCGTTTATGTGATTCTGCATCCTGGAATTTTCTCCCATTGTCTGTTATCCCTCCCTCTTCTTTATTTTTGTATCTTTCAGTCTTTCTGTTTTAATCATTTTCCAATTCCTCCCCTTCCTTACTGTCCAACGCACTGTCGATCAGCTTCAGAAGCTCCAGCGCACTGCGAAAGCTCTGGCGTTCATTTTTTTCTGCCCAGATGACGTCTCCCTGCCAGGTTGCATTCTGCCGGTACCTGACATGTACGACAAAGGTTCCTTTTCCTCCATTTTTATTGTGTAAACGTGATGCATCCATTTGAAGTTCGACCCCTTTCCCCTGTACTTCTCCGGCAACGGGTTTCTTTGTTGAAAAGGAACGGCTGTCTGTAGAACTCTGTGGAAAATTCCACTGATTAAACAGATTTTCTATCGACCGTACCATCTCCATAGTTCCTTGAAAGGACAGCGGCTCATCTGAATATTGATGCCAAATCCGTCCAGTATATTCTCCATTATTTCCCCCATCGATTCCAATACAAATCAGATTGGGGGCATACAGATTGTAAACGACTGTCCCCATTTTTCTCACCTCTTATATATGACACTTTACCAGACAGATTATTAAAGAAACTCTTAAAAAATATTAAATTTTTAAAAAATGTATAAAAAAACAGATAAGCGCTTTTTTGCACTTCCTGCTCTTCATCTGTCTTATATTTCTTTTTAAATATCTTTTAAATCTGCCAGCGACGCCACTGTATAGCTGATGGAAGCCTTGGTTTGAATCTTCTCCCTCAGCCGGTTTTTGATTCTCTGGTATACAATCTCACAATTCTCTTTATTGGTTCCAACCAGCATAATCAGATACTGAGACTGGTTATATCTGGTAAAGGTATCTCCTTCTCTCAAACATCCGCAAATCACCTGCTCCAGATCCGCTGAGCGAAGCTTCAGCTTTTCCTGATTCTGGATCGGCTTCCCCTCATAATCGCTCAGAGTACAAAGCATCAGGTAAATGGATTTTCCCAGACGTTCCATATTTCTTCTTGAAACATGGCAGATCTCAGTGAAGGTCCGGTAATCGCAGAAATATGCTCCCCGCCTGCGTCCCTCCTTCTTTTCACTCAATTCCCGTTTAATAAATTCCATATCTCCCGGCAGCGCATGGGAACTCTGGCTGATCTTCTCATAACATTCCAGCATCTCCGGTGTAGGATCCAGTCCCATTTCATCCGAATACATCTGAACCATCTGATGATAAATCTCCAGAGCTCTCTCATTTTCTCCTTTTGCTAAAAGAGCATCAATCTGATCCAGCTGCCAATTTTCATAAGGAAACAGCCTGACAGCCTTTTCGTACAATGCCTCCAGTTCTGCATCCATTCCGTTTCGTTTGAAATAATCCGCCAGTCTCTGAACACAGGTATCAAAAATCATCTTCAGCTGCAGATTCTCCTCAATAACCCATATCTCCGTGGAAATGTCAGGAAGCAGTTCTCCCTTATACAGATCCAACGCCTGCTTATAATAACAGGCGCTTTTCTCTTCATTCAATTCTCTGTCCCCGGCTTCCGCCAGCTCCACAAAACTCTGAACATCGGTTCTTACTGGAATCTCTGTTCCCGCCATATAATCTCCCTCTATACGAATAATATAATTGCAGTCTGGCAGTCCCGCTGCCGGAAGCTGTTTTTTTACCTGATGGAGAAGATTGTTGATGCTGTTATTGGCGTCCGCCACTTCTCTTCGGTCATACAACGCGTCAATCAGCTCTTTTTTAGAAATTCTTCTTTCTCCCCTGAGCCAAATCAACTGCAGAAGCTGGATAAATTTTAAGGTATTTTTCCTTCCTATCAGAATCTCTTTTCCCTGATAGGTAACAGAAAAACCTCCAAGCATACAGACCTCCAACACTGTCTGTTTTTGGAATTCCATTTTATCCCCCCCGAAAAAATATAGTACACCAGCAGGAATTCTCTATTGATTGTCAAAAAAATGCCAATGAAATGTGTAATTCTCCATTCGCATTCAGTCACAAAAATAGAATAACATAAAATGCGCAGAAATGCCATAAATTCTGCACTTTTTATGTATATTTTATTGCTTTTTATCTTTTTTTAATATAATCAATCATTCCTTCCCTGAAGTTATTATATTGGTTTTTCCTATAAAAAACAATCCGTTTGGCACGAACATACATTTTCTGGCCTCGAAAAGACAAAGAGAATACTGGAACTCCCCCATATTTTTATGATAAAATAAAACAGAAAAGGACGTGATTCTCATGAAAATTGCCATCGTAGATGATGAGCAGAGTTGCATAGAACAAATGAAAATTCTCTGCCAGGATTTTGAAACCAGAACCGGCGAACCGACAGAGCTTACCTGCTTTTTGGGAGGAGCTGAGTTTCTGAACACATTTCAACCTGGCGTTTATCAGATTGTTTTTATGGATATTTTTATGAAAGGGATTAATGGCATTGACACGGCCAGAAAGCTGCGAGAAATCGATCACGCCTGTCTTCTGGTTTTCCTCACTTTCTCCAGTGATTTTATGCCTGATGCCTTTTCTTTTCATGCCTTTGATTATATTACCAAGCCTTTTTCTGAGAGACGGCTCTTTCAGGTCCTGGATGATGCCCAGAAACATTTTCCAAAGCAGACGCCCTGTATCAACATTGTCAGCGGCCGGCAGACGATTCCTCTTCTGCTGTCTGATATTGTGTCTGTGGTAAATGATGCCCATTATCTGGATATTTGCACAAAGGACGGAAAACATCTGCGCAGCCGTATGACTGCTGAAAATTTTCTTCGGCTTACCGGTCATGATCCGCGTTTTCTGTCAGTTAACCGGGGAATTCTTGTCAATGCAGATTATGTACATGCCCTTACAAAGAAAGCCTGCATTCTGACTGACGGCACAAGCTTTCCTGTTCGCGTCCGGGACAGCCAGAAGCTGGAAAATGCGCTTCGCCAATACCATTTCTCCTGGCTTCGCAGCGAACATTATCACAGGCACACCTGAGTTTTTCTCCGCATTCCTGCAAAACAGACATTTTCCGAAAAATTTCTTCTTACATTATAAAGGAGGATCCTACCATGAATTTTCTGGCAAGTTTTGTTCAATTTCTTGTTCTGATTCCTGCTGCTCTCCTGTGCTATCTTCCCATGAAAACCAAGCTGCGCTATTCTCCCGCTCGCACAGCAGGACTTTTTGGACTCGTATATCTATTTTTCATTCCTGCTGCCGCATGGATTCTGACGTTTTTTCATATTGGTGCCAATGCAGTCATGTTTCCGGTTATTGCTATATTCTTTCTGTTTTACTGGAAAACGCTGAACGTGTCTCTTTCCAAGGCACTTGCTGTTTATATCCTCAACTGCTCCCTGTTGTCCTTTTGTTACCTCTATTCTATTGCCTTTAGCGCCTGGTTCCATCCCTATGGAACGTATCTGGATGTTTTTCTTGATACTGTTTTGTTTCAGCTTTTTGCCTCTCTTTTTTTAACGCTGATTCTTTCTTTTTCTTTCAGCAAAAAACTTGCCCATCTGATCAAATGTCTGGACATTGAGCACATCTGGTATATTACCCTGCCTGTTTCCGGCTTCTTTCTTTTGTTTAATATCCAGTGTATTCCTCATTCCTACGAAACCCTGCATGTCAACCGCGTTTTTTTCATATTCCTGATCTGTATCACGCTGCTCCTGGGGCTTCTCCTGTTTCTCTGCGTTCTTTTCTACCATACGGTTACTCTTTTAATCGACTCCTTTCGCCAGCAGGAACGGACGCATTTTCTTGAAATCCAGGCAGAACAGTACAACATCCTTTATAACCATATGGAGCAGACGCGGCGCCTGCGCCACGATTTTAAGCATTCTGTCCACGCGCTTTCTGTCCTGGCAAACAGCGGAGACGTGGAAAATCTGAAGAAATATTTAGCAGACTATGAACAGCAGGTGCTGACGCTGGACAAGCTGCGCCCCTTCTGCAAAAACGCAGTACTCAATGCCTTGTTTCATCACTATTATGCCATGGCGCAGTCGGCAGAAATCCGTACAGAATGGCACATTTCCATTCCTGATCCTCTGACAATTTCCACTCTGGATCTGTCCAGTCTGATGGGAAATATTCTGGAAAATGCCATTGCGGGATGCCGGACAGTTCCGGAAAAAGAGCGATATTTCATTCTGACTATTGAAATTCTGGAACAAAACAGTCTGTATATCGTCTCTTCCAACAGCTCTGACGGAAACCTGAAAAAGGAATCCGGCATTTACCAGACTACCAAAAGCCAGCTAAACAGTCAGACACAAAGGGAACATGGAATCGGCCTGTATTCCATCCGAACACTGGCTGAAAAATACAATGGTATGTCGCAGTTTTCTTATGATAACGGACAATTTTGTGTAGATGTAGTTTTAAAGCTGTGAAAAGAAGCTCGCGAGCGAGCTTCTCCACCTGCGGCGGGTTGCTTCTGCGACAAAATTCTCTGCCGCCGCATGGCGATCCTCGCGGAGCGTTTTTATGTCATAGGATGCTCTTTCCTATGACATAAAAAAGAGACTGGATGGGAGTCTCCGTTATCTTCGGTTTCTCCGCATTCAGTCCCTGATTTTGTTTTATTGTATTTTATTATATTTTTCTGTCTTTCTCTTATTTTCCGTAGTAAGCTCTCAGATACATTTCCTTGATTTCGCTCATCAGCGGATATCTCGGGTTTGCGCCTGTGCACTGGTCATCAAATGCCTGCTCTACCATTGCATCCAGAGTATCCAGGAAGTACTTCTCATCTACGCCGTACTCAGCGATGGTTTTCTTTACGCCTACAGCAGCCTTCAGCTCTTCGATCTTATCGATCAGCTTCTTAACAGCTTCTTCGTCATTTGCAGCCTGAATACCTACAAAACGTGCGCACTCAGCGTATCTTGCTCTGGTATGCGGATACTGATACTGAGAGAAGGTTCCCATCTTTCTCGGGCACTCAGCAGCGTTAAACTCTACTACCAGGGAAATTAACAGTGCGTTTGCAATACCATGAGGCAGGTGATGGAATGCGCCCAGCTTGTGAGCCATGGAATGACATACACCCAGGAATGCATTTGCAAATGCCATACCAGCCATGCAGGAAGCGTCAGCCATTTTGCTTCTTGCCTCTACATTGCTGCCGTCGCTGTAAGCGGTGGGCAGGTATTCAAATACGTTCTTCATTGCCTTCAGAGCCAGACCATCTGTGTAGTCAGTTGCCATAACAGAAGCATAAGCCTCCAGAGCATGAGTCAGAACGTCTACGCCAGATGCGCTGGTCAGTCCCTTAGGCTGGCTCATCATATTGTCAGTATCTACGATTGCCATATTCGGCAGAAGCTGATAGTCAGCCAGCGGATATTTCACGCCAGTCTCCTGATCTGTAATAACAGCAAACGGAGTTACCTCAGAACCTGTACCGGAAGAAGTCGGAACTGCTACAAAGTAAGCCTTCTCACCCATCTTCGGGAAGGTGTATACACGTTTCCGGATATCGATGAAGCGCATTGCCATATCCTGGAAATCTACTTCCGGATGCTCGTACATTACCCACATGATCTTACCTGCATCCATTGCGGAACCGCCGCCCAGTGCGATAATTACATCTGGCTGGAAAGCAGTCATAGCCTTTGCACCAGCCTGTGCATTTGCCAGGGTCGGATCCGGCTGAACATCAGAGAAGCACTGGTAAACAATACCCATCTCGTCCAGCTTGTCAGTAATCGGCTTGGTGTAGCCATTCATATATAAGAAGGAGTCTGTTACAATAAATGCTCTCTTCTTGTGCATAACAGTGCCCAGCTCATCCAGGGCTACCGGCAGACAGCCCTTCTTAAAGTATACCTTCTCCGGTGCGCGGAACCACAGCATATTCTCTCTCCTCTCAGCAACAGTCTTAATGTTCAGCAGATGCTTCACGCCTACGTTCTCAGATACAGAGTTGCCGCCCCAGGAGCCGCAGCCCAGTGTCAGAGACGGAGCCAGCTTGAAGTTGTACAGATCACCGATACCGCCGTGAGAAGAAGGAGTATTAATCAGGATACGGCAGGTTTTCATTGCTTCTGCGTGCTTCATAATCTTTTCCTGCTCATTTACGTTAACGTACAGGGAAGCAGTATGTCCGTAACCGCCGTCTGCAACCAGACGCTCAGCCTTTACAATTGCCTCGTCAAAGGTCTCAGCCTTGTACATAGCCAGTACCGGAGACAGCTTCTCATGAGCAAATTCCTCGCTGATATCTACAGACTCAACCTCACCGATCAGAATCTTGGTATCAACCGGAACCTCAACGCCAGCCAGCTGTGCAATCTTATAAGCGCTCTGTCCTACAATCTTTGCATTCAGAGAACCATTGATCAGAATGGTCTTTCTTACCTTATCCAGCTCTTCCGGCTTCAGGAAGTAGCAACCGCGGTATGCGAATTCTTTCTTTACTTCATCATAAACAGATGCCAGGACAGTTACAGACTGCTCAGAAGCACAAATCATACCGTTATCAAAGGTTTTGGAATGAATAATGGAGTTTACTGCCATCTTAATATCAGCAGTGTCGTCCAGAATAACGGGGGTATTTCCTGCGCCTACGCCCAGCGCCGGTTTTCCGGAAGAATAAGCTGCCTTAACCATACCCGGGCCGCCGGTTGCCAGAATAATATCTGCATCCTTCATAACTGTGTTGGTCAGCTCCAGAGACGGTACGTCAATCCATCCGATAATTCCCTCCGGTGCGCCAGCCTTAACAGCTGCATCCAGAACAACCTTTGCTGCTGCAATGGTAGATTCTTTTGCACGGGGATGTGGGGAAATAATAATTGCATTTCTTGTTTTCAGGCAAATCAGAGTTTTGAAAATAGCAGTGGAGGTCGGGTTTGTAGTAGGAATAACTGCTGCTACCAGACCGATAGGCTCTGCAATTTTCTTGATTCCGTACGCCTTATCTTCTTCTACCACACCGCAGGTTTTGGTGTTCTTGTAAGCATTGTAAATATACTCTGCTGCATAGTTATTTTTAATAACCTTATCTTCTACAACACCCATACCGGTCTCGGCCACTGCCATCTTAGCCAGCGGGATTCTCATTTTGTTGGCTGCAGATGCTGCCTCGTAGAAAATTTTATCGACCTGCTCCTGAGTAAAGGTAGCAAAAATCTTCTGAGCCTCACGCATTGCCTGCATCTTTACTTCCAGAGCTTCTACATTGTCAATGATTTCGGGAACTGCAATTGTCTGCTTCTCTGCCATTGTCACTTATCCTCCATAAAATAATGATAAAAGTAATGATATCCTAAAAGTTTTTTCTGTTTCCTATATTCAAGTCCGACATAAAATATCTTATTTAAAAGTCGATATTTTTTTAACAATGTCACTATAAGCATTATACTTGCTCGTTAAATAATTGTCAATGAAATGATATCTAATTTTTAAACTTTTTTTTCATTCTTTTATATGCAAAATGTATAAAACCCTGATTTTGTTTTCATAAATTACCGCGGTGAAGAGTGAAATTTTTTAAATAGAATACGAAATAATGATATTATGAATCTGTCAGATTTTCTTCTAAGGGCTCCCTGGCCTGGTTTACGTTATTCCTTCTTTCTTCTGATAAATTATTCATCCGGCTCCAGATCGTCAAAAATATCAGAATCATAAAACTCGCGAATCGTTACGCCAAGACCATCTGCTATTCTGTTGATATTAACGATTCCCGGATTCTTACTTTTTCCATTTACAATACTTTTATAAGTTGACGCAGGAATCCCGGCCTTATAGGTAACGGAATATCCACTCAGCTTTTTTTCCTTACATAATTCTGTAATTCTATAGCTTGTTGCTTCACTTATCGTCATCAGAAGAATCCTCCTTATTATGGACTAGTTTAGTCGAATTTTGGAAGATCTTAGGGCGATATATCGCCCTACCAGTGATGATTTTGTAATTTTTATTTTATTTTCTTACAGTCCATAAATGGAGTATACTTTCTGTTCTGCTCTGGGAAAGTCGCAATTCCGGTGCGTAGCGCCTATTCTCGTATGGGCTTTTATTATTAGTCTTTCTTGTTGGGGCTTTCTTGTCGGGCTTTTCTTGTTAAGGTTTTCTTAATTAAGTTTTTCTTGTTAGGGTTTTCTTGTTGGAGTTTTATTGTTGGGGTTTTCTTGTTGGGCTTTCTTGTTGAGCTTTTATTTCGTAGTTCTTTTATATTTCGTAGTCCTTTTATTTCATGGTTCTTTTATTTCATAGGCCAAACTTCTTTTATAAAACAACGAAGAGGAACATTCTTCAAATGCCCCCCCTCATTGATATCGTCCTATTTTCTTTTGTTTTTTTATTTGCAGCCACACGCACGTTTCTCTTATCCTGCTCGCCTTTATGTTCCTCTCTCTTTCACTTCAAACTGTCTATGGTTTTGATGTCCGCTCTTTTTCAATTCAGGGCTGCCTACGCTTTTGGTGTTTGCTCTCTTCCACCTCAATGCTTCCTGTGCTTTGGTGTCTGCTCTCTTCTACTTCAAGACTGCCTGTGCTTTGGTATCTGCTATCCTCCAGGCTGTTTGCCCTGCGCTTTTTTGCTGTCTTACTGAGCAGCTATATTCTTTTCCTTATAGCCTAAGGCCTGTTCCAGCGCCATTTTTTCTTCATTGCCAAGGGCAACGTCTGTCTGACCTCTATCTACATCTTTAATATAGAGATAACACCCTTCTCTGCTGTGAACAGAGTTAATCACAAAACCTGTATTTGTATAATCCAGTAATGCCAGAGCAAAGCTCAAATTTCCGCCCATTCCTTTAAACGCATTGTATTTTACAATACCCATTTTTTGAAAAGACGCTCTGGAATTCTTATTAGCTGTGCGAATAGAATCTTTATTGGCCCGATCCTGAGATTTCAGATCAATAATATCCTCCATCTGTTTTATGATCATTTCCTCCATTGATTCCGCATCTTTCCCTCTCATAAAATAATCATACCGCCGGTATAACTTTTTTATCTTAACTATACACACAATAACAACGACCAGCAGTATCAATGTGATAGCCGACTGGGCAATGATAAGATAGACGGGATCAAATCCCAGGTTATTCAAAATACTTCCTTCCATCTTTGTTCACTCCTGTCTTTTGCATATCCCTTACCGGATGGATTCAATCAATTCTACAATACGCTCCAGCTCCGACTCCGAATAATACTCAATTTCAATTTTTCCTTTTGATTTATCCTTTCGGCTAATGTTTACCTTCGTACCCATAACCGTTTTCATCCGTTCTTCCAGATCCCGAAATACCAGCTCAAGCGCTTCATCTACCTGTTTTTCTTTTTTCGGTTTCTTTTCTTTTCCCATCAGCTTTACAGCCTTTTCTACTTCACGAACGCTCATTTTATTCTGTTCAATCTTATGAGCCAGTTCAATCTGCAGCTTGGGATCTTCTAAAGACAAAAGTGCTCTTGCATGTCCGCTGGAAAGACGGTTTTCAACCAGCATCTGCTGTACCTCTTTTGCAAGATTCAGCAATCTCAGGCTATTGGTAATCGTTGTTCTGCTTTTGGATACTCTCTCCGCAATTTCTTCCTGCTTCAAATTAAATTCCTGAATCAGCTGTTGATATGCCATAGCCTCTTCAATCGGGTTCAAATCTTCTCTCTGAACATTTTCGATCAACGCGATTTCCATGGTCTGCTGCGGATCATATTCCCGGACTACCACAGGAACCTCCTTCAGATCTGCCATCTTAGCAGCTCTCCAGCGGCGTTCCCCTGCAATAATTTCAAATCCATTTTCTCTCTTCTGTACCAGAAGCGGCTGCAGTACACCATACCGCTTCATGGAATCTGCCAGCTGCTGAAGCTGTTCCTCATCGAAATTTTTTCTTGGCTGGGAACGATTCGGCTCAATCTTGGAAAGCTTCACATAGATTTCTTTATGAGTCTCTTCCCCTTTTTCAGATGCCGAAATCTGTTTCTCGATCGCCTGCTGTTCAAATGAAAAGTCTAAAACAGATGCTCTGTCAACAGAACCATCTGATAATGTTTCACGTGAAACATCTGGCTGTGTTTTTGGTTCCAGCTTCTCTACTTCACCAGATAAGCTCTGGTTCTGAGACATCTTCTCCTCTGCCACTTTCTTCTGTGCAACTTTTTCAGAAGTGGAATCATGATTCTTCTCGTTGGATTTCACATTTGATGTTGATGTATGTTTCCTTCCTCGAGAAACCCTTTCTTCTTCACTGTCAGAGCTTTCATGAGAATGGCTGCCTCTCTTATCCAGAACAACTTCCTCAACAACATCTTCTCCAAACAAAGCTCCAAGTCCTCTTCCCAATCCTTTTCCAAGTCCTCTCTTTGCCTGTGCCATTATACCTCTCCTCTGCTGATCACTTCTGCTGCTAACATTCTGTAACTTTCTGCTCCCGTTGATCGAGTATCATAAAGATTGATCGGCATTCCATGGCTGGGTGCCTCTGCCAAACGAACATTCCGCGGAATAATTGTTTTGTAAATAGTTCTGTTTAAATGCTTCTTTACATTTTCAACCACCTGCAGAGAAAGATTGGTTCTCGCATCGTACATGGTGAACACAACTCCCTCTAACTCCAGCTTCGGATTCAGTTTTTTCTTCACCAAATCAATAGTCTGAAGAATCTGTGTCAATCCTTCAAGAGCATAGTACTCGCACTGAATCGGAACAAGAACAGTATCAGATGCTGTCAGTGCATTGATTGTGAGAAGACTCAGAGAAGGAGGACAATCGATAATGATAAAATCATAATTATCTTTTACCTTTTCCAGTTCCTCTCTCAGCAGTGATTCCTTATTTGCCACATCAAGGAGTTCAATCTCAGCTCCTGCCAGATTTACGTCAGATGGAAGGACATCCAGATTTTCCTGAACCTCCTTCACGATACACTCATCCAACTGACATTCATCCATCAGCAGCTCGTAAACAGTTTTATCCATATATCCCTTTTCAAAACCAAGGCCACTGGTGGCATTTCCCTGCGGATCAAAATCCACAGCAAGTACCTTCTGTCCAGCCTCTGCTAAACAGGCGGACAAATTAATGGCTGTTGTAGTTTTCCCTACTCCACCCTTTTGATTTGCAATTGCTATTATTCTTCCCATATTCTTTCCTTTATTCTTGGTAACTATCCAGAAGCGGAGATAAACCTGACCAATTGTCTAAAAACAGGAAATGCGCTTTTTTGAACAGCTACTATAGTATAGTAATATCTGTATTGGTATTAAGTATAACATACTTTTCCATCTTTTCCTATGTATATCAGAAAATTAATCTCATGAAATTTTCGTAAAATCCCCATAAATTATTCAGCAGTACGTCAACTTTTCCTCGTTTCTCGTTGTATATGACGCAAAATTGTATTATACTAATAGGAAAAGACTGAGCTTTTTGCAGCTCAATATTGTTCAGGGGAGGTATTTATGCGTACCAAAAACAAGCTTTTCACCTTACTCCTTATTTCTGCCGGAACAACCGCATCGATTGCTGCAATCAATAAATGCATAAAGATTTCAGCTATTTCAAAAAATTTACTTTCTGAGCCCAAATCCCTATGTTATAAATGGCGATTGGGAAACATCCACTATACAAAAACAGGAAGTGGAAAACCACTGCTTTTGATCCATGATATTCATGCTGCAGCCAGTGGACATGAGTGGAGTCAATTAGTACCGTTGCTTCAAGAGCATTATACGGTTTACACCATAGATTTGCTGGGATGTGGTCGATCAGAAAAAATAAACATGACTTATACCAATTATCTGTATGTACAGCTGATTTCAGATTTCATTAAATCTGTTATTGGCCATCGGACAAATGTTATTGCTTCTGGAGAATCTGCTTCTATCCCTGTTATGGCCTGTGCAAGTGATCCGGATTTATTCGATCAGATTATGCTTATCAATCCGCTTAGAATTCTGGATTGCAGCCTGATTCCCGGCAAGCTGGCAAAAATGTATAAATTTATGGTTGAACTGCCTGTGATCGGAACACTGCTCTATCATATCGCAGCCAGCAAACATATCATTGCAGAAGAAGTATGCTCCCACGGATTTTATAATCCATTTTCCGTAAAACCCAAACTGATAGACAGCTACTATGAAGCAGCCCATTTAGGCAATGCTCCCAAGGCCATTTACGCCAGTTCTAAATGTAATTACACCAAATGCAACATTACCAATGCGATTCGGAAGATCGATAATAGTCTCTATATCATTGGCGGCTCTGCTGTTTCCGATATCGAGACACGGCTGGATGAATATAAAGACTGCAATCCTGCTATAGAAACTGCTATTATCCCAGAAACAAAAGGTCTTCCTCATTTGGAATCTCCAGAAAAAGTGCTGCATCTTGTAGAAACATTCTTTACGTAAAAGTCGTAAAACTATTTTACAGCAGATTTTTATAACAAACATCAAATTTCAAAATGTTTCACGTGAAACATTTTAAATAAGTTTATGATGCATCTCTATGAAACCTTTAAACCTGTACCTGCGTAGATCGTTTTACGACAAGCTTTTATCCCCGTTGTATAGCATCCGCACTGCACTTCCATAGCTGCTAGGGGTTTATCTTTCATAGGAATGATTTTTCATAATGAAAAACGTAACTATTCAGAACAGTTATAAAAAACAATCATTTAATCAAACGCAAAGAGAGGTTCGCTTATGACAACATTTAATCACTTTAATTTTAATGTTCTTGATCTGGAAAAAAGCCTGAAATTCTACAAAGATTCTTTGAATTTAGAGCCAGTAAGAGAAAAAGTGGCTGAAGACGGTTCCTTTAAACTGGTTTATTTAGGCGATGGAAGCAGCGACTTTACCCTGGAATTAACCTGGCTTCGTGATCGAACCGAGCCATATAATTTAGGAGAATGCGAATTTCACCTCGCCTTTAAAACAGATGAATACGATCGTCTCCATCAGCTCCACAAAGATCAGGGAGTCATTTGCTTTGAAAACGAAAAAATGGGAATCTATTTTATCCTGGATCCAGACGGATACTGGATCGAAATCGTGCCGGACAGACACTAATTTGATTCTTCTACTGCTTTAATTATATAGGTAAAATCTACCTACCCAGCAAAGATTCAGAGAAAAGACTTTTGTTTTCATATGAGTCTTTTCTCTGAATTTTCATAGTGCAGGCGCTTGACACCCCTTAAAGAATCAGCCACGAAACCATCTATACTTTCCGCTGTATTTCATTTTTTCAAATCCGTTCTTCTGTTTTTACCCTGAAATACATACCAAATTTTAAAATTAAATATAACTA
>ULYF01033385.1_pt1 | contig 19307 bp, 21 predicted proteins | sample 1961941 | NCBI WGS metagenome assembly ULYF01 (sample SAMEA4835857, study PRJEB28245) | human gut metagenome | biome: gut microbiome; material: fecal sample | place: Denmark | collected 2008 | reverse complement strand
AAATTCGGGGAAAAATTAAAAGATATCTTTGAAGGATAAGAAAAAGAGGCGGCCAGTATTTAAAGAAAAATGCGGCGGCCTCTTTTGTGGTACACAAAATACATTTTTATTGCATTTTGAATTTATTTCCCATATAATAATTATCATGTGTTTGCGGGAAAAAGAGAAAGGAGCAGAAAGATATGAAGTGGAAGAAATTTAGGATTAAAACAAAAACAGAAGCAGAAGATATTATTATCAGCACCCTGTATGACATTGGACTGGAGGGAGCGCAGATTGAAGACAATGTTCCTTTGACTGCCATGGAGAAAGAGCAGATGTTTGTTGATATTCTTCCCCAGATGCAAGAAGATGACGGCACGGCATATCTGAGCTTTTTTGTGGAAGAGACAGAAGAGGGAGCGCTGTTGTTAAACGGAGAATCCAAAAAAGAAGAGGAAATTTTGGCAACAGTGAAGGAAGAGTTAGACAGCCTCAGAGATTTTCTGGATATTGGAGAAGGAAGTATTGCTGTGGATGAAACAGAGGATATTGACTGGATTAACAACTGGAAGCAGTACTTCAAACAATTTTATGTGGATGATATTCTGATTATTCCCTCTTGGGAAGAGGTAAAGGAAGAGGACAAGGACAGAATGATTATTCATATTGATCCAGGTACTGCCTTTGGAACAGGAATGCATGAGACCACTCAGCTTTGCATCCGTCAGTTAAAGAAATACGTGACAGAAGATACGGAAATGCTGGACGTGGGAACCGGAAGTGGTATTTTATCCATTGTGGCCTTGAAATTAGGTGCAAAGCACGCAGTGGGAACAGATTTAGACCCCTGTGCAGTACCAGCAGTAGAAGAAAACAAAGAAGTCAATGAGATTCCAGTTCAGGATTTTGACATGATGATTGGTAATATCATTGACGATAAAGAAGTTCAGGATGCAGTAGGATATGAAAAATATGATATTGTAGCAGCTAATATTCTTGCGGATGTTTTGGTGCCCCTTACTCCGGTTATTGTAAATCAGATGAAAAAAGGCGGTATTTATATTACCTCTGGTATCATTGACCAAAAAGAAGAAACTGTGGTAAAAGCTGTAAAAGATGCTGGACTGGAAGTGTTGGAGGTTACTTATCAAGGAGAATGGGTGTCTGTAACAGCGAGAAAGAACTAAGGAGAGATTATGTACCGTTTTTTTGTAGAGCCATCTCAGGTGGGTGAAAAAGAAATCATCATTACAGGTAGCGATGTGAATCATATTAAAAATGTGCTGCGTATGAAGCCAGAAGAAACCATTCTTATTAGCAGTGGAGAGAATCGGGAGTATACTTGTTATATTCAGGAATTAGGAGAAGAGGAAATCATAGCGCATATTATGTATGTACAGGAATCAGGCTATGAATTGCCTTCTAAGATTTATTTATTCCAGGGACTGCCTAAAAGTGATAAGATGGAATTGATTATTCAGAAAGCAGTAGAGCTTGGCGTGCACGAAATTATTCCGGTTGCCTCCAAACGCGCTGTTGTAAAATTGGATGAGAAAAAAGGAGAAAAAAAACGGGCAAGATGGCAGGCTATTTCCGAAAGCGCTGCGAAGCAATCTAAGCGTATGTATGTGCCAGAAGTGAAGAAGGTTATGAACTTTTCTCAGGCAGTAGAATATGCTGGGAAGCTGGATGTGGTGTTGATTCCTTATGAATTGGCCCAGGGAATGGGAAAAACCAGAGAAATCATTGAGAAAATAGAAAAGGGACAATCCGTTGGGATTTTTATCGGACCGGAAGGTGGTTTTGAAGAAGCAGAAGTAGAGATGGCGGTGGAAAAAGCAAAGGCAAAGTCTATTACATTGGGGAAACGGATTCTGCGTACAGAAACTGCCGGATTAACAGTTTTGTCTATTTTAATGTTTACATTGGAGGAAGAATAAATGGAAGCGTATCTGGATAATTCTGCTACTACCAGATGTTATGAAGAAGTAGCAGAAATTGTGGCAAAAACCATGATAGAAGATTATGGAAATCCTTCTGCCATGCATTTAAAAGGTGTGGAGGCAGAGAATTATGTAAAAGAGTCAGCAAAAGCTATTGCCAAAACATTGAAAGTGCAGGATAAAGAGATTTATTTTACCTCTGGAGGAACCGAGTCAGATAACTGGGCGCTTATAGGAAGCGCTTTGGCAAATCATAGACAGGGAAAACATATGATTACCACACCTTTTGAGCATTCTGCAGTGTCTGCCCCACTTGCCTGGCTGCAAGAACAAGGATTTGAAATTACAGTCATACCGGTGGATGAACAGGGAAATCTGGATTTAAAAAAGCTAGAGGAAGCAATAAGAGAAGATACTATTTTAGTATCTACCATGTTTGTTAATAACGAAATGGGAGCAGTGGTTCCTGTAGAAGAAGTGGGCAAAATTGTTCATGAGAAGAATCCGAAGGCTCTTTACCATGTGGATGCCATTCAAGCCTATGGAAAATATAAAATTTATCCTAAGAAAATGGGGATTGATTTGCTGGCTGTCAGTGGTCACAAAATCCATGGACCGAAGGGAGTTGGTTTTCTTTATATTAATGAAAAGGCGAAAGTACAACCTTTGATTTTAGGTGGAGGACAGCAAAAAGGGATGCGTTCTGGTACAGATAATGTACCTGGAATTGCAGGGCTTGGAGCAGCAGCAAAGATGATTTATGAAAATCTGGACAAGAATGTAGAGCATATGCGGGAATTGAAGCTTTACTTTGCAAAAGAGCTTGAGAAATTAGAGCAGGTGGAAATCAACGGTCCAGATCCGGAAAAAGGAGCACCCCATATTTTAAATGTAAGCTTTTTGGGAGTAAGAAGTGAGGTTTTACTTCACAGTTTAGAGGACTTGGGAATTTATGTTTCCGCTGGAAGTGCATGCTCCAGCCATAAAAGGGCAGGCAGTGCATCTCTTGGTGCTTTAGGTCTGTCACAGGAGAGAAAAGAATCTGCAATCCGTTTTAGTTTTTGTGAAACCACCACAAAAGAAGAGGTGGATTATACACTGGAGGCATTAAAAAAATTGCTTCCTATGCTGCGGCGGTATGCCAGAAAATAGAGAGGAAAAAATATGTATAAAGCATTTTTAATTAAGTATGCAGAAATTGCTATTAAAGGAAAAAACAGGTATATTTTTGAAGATGCCCTGGTAGCGCAGATAAAATATCAGCTTCGCAATGTGGAAGGAAAATTTCGTGTTGCAAAAGAGTCAGGACGTATCTTTGTATACACAGAAGGAGAATTTGATTACGAAGAAGCCATTGAAGCACTAAAGAGGGTTTTCGGCATTTTCAGTATTTGTCCTGCAGTTGTATTAGAGGATGAAGGGTTTGAAAAATTATCTCAGGATGTATCCGATTACGTGAAAAAACTCTATGGAGATAAGGAACTTACCTTTAAAGTCAACACCAGAAGAAATAAAAAGACCTACCCTATGCAGTCTATGGAAGTAAGCAGTGAGCTGGGAGCTGTTATTTTGGATAACTGTCCCAATATGAAAGTAGATGTGCATCATCCAGATGTTTATGTAAATGTGGAAATTAGGAACAAGATTTACTTATATTCCGAAAATATTCCAGGACCTGGTGGAATGCCTCTAGGAACTAACGGAAGAGCTATGTTGTTGCTCTCAGGAGGAATTGATAGTCCAGTTGCAGGATATATGATTGCAAAAAGAGGAGTTATTATTGATGCAGTGTATTTCCATGCTCCGCCATATACCAGTGAGAGAGCAAAACAGAAAGTAGTAGACCTGGCAAAATTGGTAGCAAAATACAGTGGCCCAATCCGTCTTCATGTAGTAAACTTTACGGATATTCAGCTCTATATTTATGACCAGTGCCCTCATGAGGAACTGACCATTATTATGCGTCGTTATATGATGAAAATTGCAGAAGAATTTGCAAAAAGAGATCATTGTCTGGGATTAATCACAGGGGAGAGTATAGGACAGGTGGCCAGCCAGACCATTCATAGTCTTGCTGCTACAAATGAAGTATGTACCATGCCTGTATTTCGTCCAGTGATTGGCTTTGATAAACAGGAAATTGTAGATGTGGCTTTGAAAATCAATACTTATGAGACCTCTATTTTGCCATATGAAGATTGCTGCACCATTTTTGTAGCAAAACATCCGGTGACAAAACCAAACTTACAGGCAATTAAACGTTCAGAAGTAAAATTGCAGGATAAAATCGAGGAAATGATGAAAGAAGCAGTGGAAACTGCAGAGACGATTCTGTGTGAAGGATAAACTTTGCTTTGGAGTATTTCAGGAAAGAATCAGAAAAAAGGAGCTACAGTAGGAACGGTGTTCTATGCTGTAACTCCAATTTGTATCATTTGTATGTTTCGGATTACTTAGTCAACCAGGTATGGTTTCAGAGTAACAAGGATTTCATCTAAAGCTGCATCTGTTGCATGGATGTTTAAGTCAATAGATTTGGATAAATCTAAAGAGAAGATACCCATGATAGATTTTGCATCGATTACGTATCTTCCGGAAACTAAATCAAAGTCATAATCAAATTTTGTGATTTCGTTTACAAAAGATTTAACTTTGTCGATAGAATTAAGTGAAATTTTAACTGTTTTCATGAAAAAAATCCTCCCTAACATCAGATTTTATATTTGCTTTTTACAAGGATAATGTTACCGTTTATGGTAAGAAAAGTCAATATAAAAAAGGGAGAAATAAAAGGAAGTGTCTTTGGGAACAGTTGGTTAAAACGCTAAAGGTTTAAAAAGAATAGGATAAAAAGTATGAAAAAAACAGTTGCCCTGCATAATTTAGGATGCAAAGTAAATGCTTATGAAATGGAAGCAATGGAACAAATGCTGGCAGAAGCGGGTTATGAGATTGTTCCTTTCGCTCCGGGAGCAGATGTATATATTATCAATACCTGTACAGTGACCAATATTGCAGACCGTAAATCTAGACAAATGCTTCATAAAGCTAGAAAAATGAATCCGGATGCTATTGTTATTGCAGCAGGATGTTATGTACAGGCTCAGAAAGATATGGGAAAAATTGATGAAGCCATTGACATTGTATTGGGAAATAATCGAAAACAGGATTTGCTTTTTGTGCTGGAACATTATAAAAAGGAAAATGGACAGGAAAAAGAAGTCTTGGATTTAGAGAAACCAGTAGAATATGAATCCTTGCAGTTGTCTAGCACAGGAGAACATACAAGAGCTTATTTAAAAGTACAAGATGGGTGCAATCAGTTTTGCAGTTATTGTATTATTCCCTATGTGCGGGGAAGAGTTCGCAGCAGAAAAAAAGAGGAAGTGCTAGAAGAGGTAAAACGTCTCACAGAAAACGGATACCAGGAATTTGTTCTTACAGGCATTCATTTAAGTTCTTATGGAACAGACTGTAATGACAGCCTTTTGGGCTTGATTCAGGCTGTTCATGCCATTGAGGGAGTAAAGAGAATTCGTCTTGGTTCTCTGGAGCCTAGAATTATTACAGAAGAGTTTGCACAGGCCATTGGAAGTATGCCAAAAATCTGTCCACACTTCCATTTGTCCCTGCAAAGTGGATGTGATGAAACATTGAAACGGATGAACCGTCATTATACAGCAGAAGAGTACTTAAAGGGCTGTGCGCTGCTTAGAAAATATTTTGGACATCCAGCTTTAACTACGGATGTGATTGTAGGATTCCCACAGGAAAGTGAAGAGGAATTTAAGCAATCAAAAGAGATGATTGAACAGGCTGATTTTTACGAAACTCATATTTTTAAATATTCCAGGAGACAGGGAACCAGAGCAGACCGCATGGAGGGACAAATTCCGGAGGATATAAAAACAAAGCGGAGTCATGTACTTCTTGAACTTGGAAAGGATCATAAGAAAAAATATATGGAACAATTTCTTGGAAAAGAGGTAGAAATCCTTTTTGAAGAGAAGAATCAGATTCAAGACAAAATTTATTGGACTGGCTATACGAGGGAATACTTAAAAGTGGCTGTTTTATCAGAGGAAAATTTAGAAAATCAGATAAAAATAGGTCAGATTCTAGGATTCCTGGAGGATGGCACTTTTATTTGCACAATATAATGGTTGAATTTCTAAAGAAGATATATTAGAATAGATGTATAGTTGCAGTAGTAGAAATGAGAGATAAGGGCGTGAATAGTATGGCAAATTTAGAAAGTACACAATATTTTAATGTAAAGACAGACCCGGCAGTACGTGTAAAAGAGGTCCTGGATCTGGTATATAATGCAATGGCAGAGAAAGGATATAATCCAGTAAATCAGATTGTTGGGTATATTATGTCAGGAGATCCTACGTATATTACCAGCCATAAAGGTGCCAGGAGTACGATTATGAAAGTAGAACGGGACGAGCTGGTAGAAGAACTTCTGAAAGAATACATTAAAAATGAATCCTGGAAGAGAGGCTGATTCATGAGAATCATGGGATTGGATTATGGATCGAAGACCATAGGGGTGGCGATAAGCGATCCCTTGGGACTTACGGCTCAGGGTGTGGAAATCATCAGAAGAGAAGAAGAGAATAAACTGAGAAAATCTTTGCGTAGAATTGAAGAATTAGTGAAACAATATGAAGTAGAAGAACTTGTACTGGGATTTCCGAAAAACATGAACAATACCATTGGAGAACGGGCCGAAAAGTCGCTGCAACTAAAAGAAACCTTAGAACGAAGACTAGGACTGCCTGTTGTCATGTGGGATGAACGGCTGACCACTGTGGAAGCCAACCGTACATTAATGGAAAGTGGTGTACGCAGAGAGAACAGAGGGAAATATGTGGATATGATAGCTGCTGTTTTTATTCTGCAGGGCTATTTAGATGCAAAAGCGAACCCGGGTACACTTTGATTGCTACCAGAAATGGTCAAGCCAGCGTGTCTCCGGGTTATGTGTATGCTTGAAAAAAGACAAGAAAGGACGATGACATGGAAACAGTAATTTTTGATGGAGAAGACGGAACAGAATTAGAATTTGGGATTTTAGAGCAGACAAGAGTAGGAGGAATCAATTATCTTTTGGTAATTGATCCGGAAGAAAATGATGAAGAAAACGGAAGCGCAGCGTATATTTTAAAAGATATCTCAAAAGACGGGGACGAAGAAGGATGCTACGTCTTTGTTGAGGACGATACAGAGTATGATGCGGTTTACAAAGTCTTCGAAGCAATGTTGGAGGATATTGATTTCGAATAAGAAAATCGTGCTATCAGCGAAAAATGGAATCGGAACGGAATTTGGAGGAAAAACATTGAAAAAGCATAATAACGGAAAATTAAAAATCATTCCATTGGGCGGACTGGAACAGATTGGAATGAACATCACTGCCTTTGAATACGAAGACAGTATCATAGTGGTAGACTGTGGCCTTTCATTCCCAGAGGACGATATGCTGGGAATCGACCTGGTTATCCCTGACGTAACATATCTGAAAGAAAATATCAGCAAGGTAAAAGGATTTGTAATTACACATGGACACGAAGATCATATTGGAGCTCTTCCTTATGTGTTAAGAGAAATCAATGTGCCTATTTACGCAACAAAACTGACTATAGGATTAATTGATAATAAATTAAAAGAACACAACTTGCTTAGAAATACAAAACGGAAAGTGATTAAACACGGACAATCTATTAATTTGGGTTGTTTCCGCATTGAATTTATTAAGACAAATCACAGTATTCAGGATGCTTCGGCTTTGGCTATTTATTCACCAGCAGGTACAGTGATTCATACTGGGGACTTTAAAGTGGATTATACACCGGTATTTGGTGATGCTATTGATTTACAGCGTTTTGCAGAAATCGGAAAAAAAGGTGTTTTGGCATTAATGTGTGATAGTACCAATGCAGAAAGAAAAGGCTTTACCATGTCTGAACGTACAGTAGGTAAGACCTTTGACAATATTTTTGCGGAACATAAAAATACCAGAATTATTATCGCAACTTTTGCGTCTAATGTGGACCGAGTGCAGCAGATTATTAATTCTGCCTATAAATATGGAAGAAAAGTGGCAGTAGAAGGCCGAAGTATGGTAAATGTTATCGGTACTGCAGCAGAGCTTGGATATTTGCAGATTCCAGACAAGACCCTGGTAGAAATTGACCAGATTAAAAATTATCCAGATGATAAGGTTGTGCTGATTACCACAGGAAGCCAGGGAGAATCCATGGCGGCATTATCCAGGATGGCAGCTAATATTCATAAAAAAGTGACGATTAAACCCAATGACACGATTATTTTCAGTTCAAATCCCATTCCGGGAAATGAAAAAGCAGTGTCAAAAGTAATTAATGAGCTGAGTCGCAAGGGTGCAGACGTTATTTTCCAGGATGCCCATGTATCAGGACATGCCTGCCAGGAAGAAATTAAGCTTATTTATTCTCTGGTAAAACCTAAGTATGCAGTGCCTGTACACGGAGAGTACAGACATTTAAAAGCCCAGGCAGGAATTGCCCAGGAGCTTGGTATTCCTAAAGAAAATATTTTCATTCTTTCTTCCGGAGATGTGCTGGAACTCAATGAAGAGGAACCAGCAGTGGTAAGCCAAAAAGTCCGCACAGGAGCCATTTTAGTAGACGGACTTGGTGTAGGAGATGTAGGAAATATTGTTTTAAGAGACCGTCAGCATTTGGCAGAAGACGGTATTATGATTGTAGTTCTAACATTAGAAAAATATAGCAGCAGGCTTCTGGCAGGACCAGATATTGTCTCCAGAGGGTTTGTATATGTAAGAGAATCCGAGGATTTGATGGATGAGGCAAGAATTGTAGTAGAGGATGCCATTGATATCTGTCTGGATAAGCATATTACAGATTGGGGAAAAATCAAAAATATTATTAAGGATTCCCTGGGTGAATTTTTATGGAAGCGTACCAAGAGAAATCCAATGATTCTGCCAATTATTATGGAAGCATAAGCAGCATCGGAGGCACACACATGAGTTTTATTGACACTTGTACAGAAATGCTGATTTCGGCAATTAAGAATGGCAGCGTTTATAAGCAGTACTGTGCAGCTTTGGAGGCAGTCAATGGGGTTCCTGGTCTGAAAGAAAAAGTAGATGAGCTTCGTTCCCTAAACTACAGAGTTCAGAATCAGGAGGAAGGCAGCAGCTTGTATGATGCCATGGATGATTTGGAACGTAGTACAGAGGAATTGTGTAAAATTTATGAGGTAAACCAGTTTTTAGAAGCAGAGCTGGCTCTGTGCAGACAGCTCCAGGGAATTACTACCGCTATACACAGAGGAATCAAGCTGGATATACCAGACTTGTCGTAGATAAAGGAGAGCAGCATGGGAAAACAAGTCAGAAAACAGAAAAAATCATCCATTGTAGCAGGAGGATTCCTGAGGTTTGGCCTTTATGTATGTGTAATCATTGCTGTGGTTTACATTGGCAAATCGGCTTTTGGTTTTGGGTATGCAATTTTTAATCAGGTACCTATGGTTAACGAAGAGGATGGCAGGGATATTACCGTGGTAGTGGAAAATGGTGATTCTGTGTACCAAATGGGAAAAACCCTAAAAAATAAGGGCTTGATTGAAGATGCCAAAATTTTTGTGATACAGGAAAAACTCTCTAATTACAAAGGAAAACTTCAGGCTGGAACGTACATTCTCAACACCAGCATGAATGTAGAAGAAATGATGGCAGTTTTGGCAAGAGAAAATACAGAAGGTCAGCCAGATCAGACAAATGCAGCAGGAGAGACAAAAGAAGGCAGTTCAGACCTTACAGATGGCACTAAGGAAGGTTCTACAGACCAGAAAGAGAATCAGGACGAAGGAGGAGAGCAGCAGTGATCGTAGACGAGAGAATGGTCACGTATATTAACTCTCTGGATAAAGGAAATACACGGTTTCTCAATGATTTGGAACAGGAGGCACTGAAAAATCATGTGCCTATTATTAGGAGAGAGATGCAGAGCTTTTTGAAAGTGCTGCTTCAGATAAAAGCTCCGGCAAGGATTTTAGAAGTAGGTACTGCAGTAGGTTTTTCCGCACTTTTCATGTGTACCTATTCTCCAAAAAAATGTGAAATTGTGACCATAGAAAATTATGAAAAGCGGATTCCTGTGGCTTTGGAAAATTTTAAAAGGGCAGGAAAAGAGGAACAAATCACACTTTTGCCTGGAGATGCGCAAGAAGTTTTGAAAACTCTGGAGGAACCCTTTGATTTTATTTTCATGGATGCGGCAAAGGGACAATATATTCATTTTTTTCCGGAAATTATGCGGCTTCTCAAGACAGGAGGCATTTTGGTTTCTGATAATGTGCTTCAGGATGGGGATTTGATAGAATCACATTTTGCTGTGGAGAGACGAAATCGTACTATTTACAAACGGATGCGGGAATATTTATATGTGTTGAAGCATCATGAGGAACTGGAGACCTCTGTTCTTCCGTTGGGAGATGGGGTAACTGTAAGTGTAAAAAAAGCAAAAGAAGGAGAGAACTATGGTTCGTAAACCAGAATTATTGATTCCGGCCAGCAGTCTGGAGGTATTGAAAATTGCGGTAATGTTTGGTGCGGATGCAGTATACATCGGAGGGGAAGCCTTCGGACTTCGGGCAAAGGCCAAGAATTTTTCTTCTGATGATATGAGGGAAGGAATTGCCTTTGCTCATGAGCATGGGGTAAAAGTCTATGTAACCGCAAATATTTTGGCGCATAACGGGGATTTAGCTGGTGTGCGGGAATATTTTAAAGAATTAAAAGAAATTAAACCAGATGCATTGATTATTTCAGATCCTGGGGTGTTTATGATTGCAAAAGAGGTTTGTCCTGAGATTGAGCGTCATGTGAGTACTCAGGCGAATAATACCAATTATGCCACTTATCAGTTTTGGTGGGAACTGGGTGCAAAAAGAGTCGTGAGTGCCAGGGAATTATCATTGGAAGAAATACGGGAAATTCGAGCAAAAATACCAGAAGACATGGAAATTGAGAGTTTCATTCATGGAGCTATGTGTATTTCTTATTCAGGAAGGTGCCTTCTGTCTAATTATTTCACAGGAAGGGATGCTAACCAGGGTGCTTGTACCCATCCCTGCCGTTGGAAATATTCTATTGTGGAAGAGACAAGGCCAGGAGAATATATGCCGGTTTATGAAAATGAACGGGGAACCTATATTTTCAATTCCAAGGATTTATGTATGATTGAGCACATGGATGATGTGTTAAACAGCGGGATTGACAGTCTGAAAATAGAAGGACGAATGAAAACAGCCCTGTACGTGGCTACTGTAGCCCGTACCTACAGAAAGGCAATTGATGATTATCTGGAAGACCCGAAGCGATATAAGGAGCAGATGCCTTGGTATCAAGAACAGATTAGAAGCTGTACTTACCGCCAGTTTACTACTGGATTTTTCTACGGAAAACCAGATGAAGATGCTCAGATATATGAAAACAATACCTATGCCAAAGGATATACGTATTTAGGCTATATTGAAGAGCAAAGAGAGGACGGTATGTATCGCATCACCCAGAGGAATAAATTCCTGCTGGGAGAAACGATTGAAATCATGAAGCCGGACGGGAGAAATTTATCTGTACAGGTTCAGGGGATTTATGATGAAGATGGAACCCCTATGGAAAGCGCGCCACATCCGCAACAGGTGCTTTACGTGGATTTAGGAAAACAGGCAGAAGTTTATGATATTTTAAGAAGGCGGGAAGAAACTGCGTAATTTTATAAGGGCGTTTTTTTCAATACGTGACACATAAGAGCGGCTGATATTCAGCCGCTTTGCTATTTCCCGCTGTGTTTGTTCTCTTTGCCCATAGAGCCCATAGCGAAAGGTTATAATTTCCTGTTCCCGTTTGGTAAGGATTTCAGGCAGTAAATGATATAAAAGGGCTGCATCTTGTTTTAAAGAATACTCTTTTACCACATCCACAGGTTCTGTTTCAATCACATCCAAAAGACTAATTTCATTTCCTTCTTTATCAGTTCCAATAGGATCATAAAGAGAAACTTCACGACTGGTTTTCTTTTTGGAGCGAAGATACATAAGGAGCTCATTATCAATACATCTGGCAGCATAAGTGGAGAGTCTGCTTGCTTTTTTGGCATCAAAGGTTTGGACAGCCTTAATCAGACCAATAGTGCCAATGGATATTAAATCATCCAACTCTTCCGGGGCTCCCTGATATTTCTTTACAATATGAGCAACCAAACGAAGATTTCGTTCAATGAGGATGTTTTTTGCTTCTAGGCTGCCGTGCTTATATTCATGAAGATAATAACTTTCTTCTTCCGGTGTCAGGGGCTTTTGAAATGTTTTCACACAAGCATACCTCAGAGGAATTTAATTCTATAGTATGTAAGAAGAGAGGAATTAGTGCTTTTCCATTGAAAAATATTTGGAAATATGATACAGTAATTTCATCTTAAAGTTAAACATCCGGCGGTTCCGCCAAACAATCCCAAGATAATACAAAAGATAACAAAACACAGGAAAAGGTGACAATGGGTTTGAAAGGAAAGACCCAGAGAGGAGTGGGTATGTTTAGTAGTGTTTTGTCAGCAACCGTAGCAGGCGTAGACTGTATTCCCATAGAGATAGAGGCAGATGTAAGTCAGGGACTGCCGATGTTTTCCATGGTGGGATATTTATCGGCAAGAGTAAAAGAGGCACAGGAAAGAGTAAGAACAGCCCTTAGAAATACAGGATTTTCTTTTCCTGCAAGGCGAATTACAGTGAATCTGTCACCTGCTGATATCCGAAAAGAAGGAACAGGATTTGATCTGCCTATTGCAGCAGCTCTTTTATGTGCTTTTGGTTATCTGGAACAGGAAAAAATTGAGAAGGTTTGTATGGTAGGGGAATTGAGTCTGAATGGGGAAGTAAGAGGAGTAAAAGGGATTTTACCTCTTGTGGATACTGCAATAAAAAGAGGGTGCAAATTGTGCATTATTCCAAAAGAAAATCTTGGTGAGACAGAGTATATTCATGAAATTCCTGTATTGGGTGTAGAGAGTCTGAAAGAATTTATGAATCAATCAGGAAAAAAAGATTGGGGTGCAGTCAAGAATCAAAAAAAAGACTGGCCCTTAAACAGTGAAATTGGTGAGGAGGATTTTGCAGATGTACTTGGGCAAGAGATGGCTAAGCAGGCGGCTGTGATTGCAGCAGCAGGATTTCATAATTTACTGCTTATTGGCTCTAAAGGGGCTGGTAAAACTATGATTGCCAATCGGATTCCAACTTTATTTCCGGCTCTTTCCAGAGAGGAGAGTTTGGAAATTTCCAGGATTTATAGTGCGGCAGGGCTGCTTACAAGAGAAAAGGCACTATTCATGCAACGTCCCTTTCGTTCTCCCCATCATACAGTTTCGGCAACAGCCATGGCAGGCGGTGGAGGGATTCCAACTCCAGGAGAAATTACGTTGGCACATAAAGGGGTATTATTTTTGGATGAACTTCCCGAATTTAAAAGAGCAGCGCTGGAGGTTTTGCGTCAGCCTTTGGAAGCGCATAAAATATGTATTTCCAGGGTTAGTGGTACCTATGAATTTCCGGCGGATTTTCTTTTAGTAGGTGCTATGAATCCATGTCCTTGTGGCTATTATCCTGATCGGAACCGATGTTCCTGTACCCAGCACCAAGTAGAACAGTATCTTGGAAAACTCAGCGGTCCACTTTTAGATCGGTTTGATCTCTGTACAGAAGTAGCTGATATACCAGCCAAAGTATTAAGAACTCAGAAGAAAGGAAAAACTTCACTGCAATTACGTCAGGAAATTTGTCGTGTTCATGAGATTCAGAGGCAGAGATATGAAGGAACAGGCATAAGATTTAACAGTGCTTTGTCTGGAAAAGAAATAGAACAGTATTGTCAGGTAAGTAAAAAAGGGAAAAAACTTTTAGAGGCAGCGTATGAAAAGATGAATCTGAGTATCCGTGCTTATCATAAAATTTTGAAAACAGCGAGAACCATTGCAGACTTAGATTCCCAGGGTACCATAGAGGAGGAACATATTGCACAGGCTGTATACTACAGGGCATTGGATAAGAAATATTGGAAGTAGGGGACAAGTAGAAAGGGTATGATGAAATGGAAGAAAAAGACAGGATTTGGCAATGCTGTGCATGGGAGAAGGAATACCCGAAAAGGCTGCAATGTTATGAAGATATGCCAGGAGTGTTGCATGTAAGGGGACACCTTCCAGAAGAAAAGAAGAAAACAGTTGCAATTGTGGGGGCAAGAGCCTGCAGTGCTTACGGTGCCCAGCAGGCATATCTGTTTGCAAAAAAGCTGGCAGAGCATGGAGTACAAGTTATCAGTGGTCTGGCAAGAGGAATTGACAGCAGGGCGCATATAGGAGCTTTGGATGCTGGTGGAAAAACATTTGCAGTTCTGGGATGTGGTGTGGATATCTGTTATCCACCAGAACATGTACAATTAGAAGAGAGAATCTTGCGGGAAGGAGGGGGAGTTTTTTCGGAATTTGATTTGGGGACACCGCCTTATGCAAGGAATTTTCCAAAAAGAAACCGTATCATCAGTGGTCTGGCGGATTTGGTGTTGGTGGTAGAGGCAAAGGCGAAAAGTGGCTCCTTAATTACAGCGTCTTATGCTCTGGAACAGGGAAAAACAGTTTATGCAGTTCCGGGAAGAGTGGGAGATGCCTTAAGTGAAGGGTGTAACCGTCTAATTGCAGATGGGGCTGGGGTAGCATATTCTATAGAACCTTTATTAGAGGAACTGAAAATTCAGGATGGATTTCCAGAAGATTTCACACAGAAAAATAAGATTAGGCTTGCAAGCCAGGAAGAAATGGTGTATAGTTGTCTCGATTTACATCCAAAAAACCTAGAAGACATTGTTCGGGAAATTCCTCTTTCTGCAAGGGAAATCACCGGACTTTTACTAAAATTAGAGCTAAAAGGGCTTGTAGAAGAGCCTGTGAAAAATTACTATGCCAGAGCAGGAGGTTGACATGGCGAAATATCTTGTGATTGTGGAATCACCGGCAAAAGTCAAAACAATAAAAAAATTTCTTGGGTCTAATTACGAAGTAATGGCTTCCAATGGTCATGTGAGGGATTTGCCCAAGAGCCAGCTTGGAGTCGATGTAGAACATGATTACGAACCCAAATATATAACCATTAGAGGAAAAGGGGACATTCTGGCAGCGCTTCGGAAAGCTGCAAAAAAGGCAGATAAAGTATATCTGGCAACGGACCCTGACCGAGAAGGAGAAGCAATATCCTGGCATCTTGCCCATTCATTGAAGCTGGATGAGAAGAAGATGCGCCGTATTACTTTTAATGAAATTACAAAAACAGCGGTAAAAGCTTCCATTAAAGAAGGAAGAGAGATTGATCAGAATCTGGTAGATGCACAACAAACCAGACGTATTCTAGATCGTATGGTGGGATACAAAATTAGTCCAGTACTGTGGGCTAAAGTGAAGAGAGGATTAAGTGCAGGGCGTGTTCAGTCTGTAGCCCTTCGTATTATTGGAGATAGGGAAGAAGAAATTAATAATTTTATTCCAGAAGAATATTGGACATTGGAAGCAGATTTTTCCATAGAAGGGGAAAAGAAGCCTTTAGTAGCGAAATTCTATGGAACAAAAAATAAAAAGATGAATATTCATTCAAAAGCAGAGTTAAATCAAATCCTGGAAGAGTTAAAGGATGCAACCTATCAAGTGGCAGAGGTGAAGAATGGGGAAAGAAGTAAGAAAGCACCCCTGCCTTTTACCACCAGTACTTTACAGCAGGAAGCATCAAAGGTATTGAATTTTTCCACACAGAAAACCATGCGCCTGGCACAGCAGTTGTATGAAGGTGTGGATATTAAGGGAAATGGTACGGTTGGTATTATTACCTATCTTCGTACAGATTCTACCAGAATTTCAGAAGAGGCAGATGCAGCAGCAAGAGAATACATCACCCAGGAATACGGCAGTGAGTATGTGGCAGATTCTGAGAAAAAAGGAGATAATAAGAAGAAAATACAGGATGCCCATGAGGCCATCCGTCCTACAGACATTAAAAGGACTCCATTATCTTTAAAAGAATCCCTTTCCAGAGACCAGTACCGTTTATATCAACTTATTTGGAAACGTTTTGCTGCCAGCAGGATGCAGCAGGCAAAATATGAGACTACTTCTGTGAAGATTCAAGGCGGAGAGTATTATTTTACAGTAGCAGCATCAAAATTGAAATTTCCAGGTTTTATGACTGTCTATACTCAGGAGGATGAAGAAAAGCAGGAGAATCAACTTCTGGTGAAAAACATTGATGAACATACACAGATTCATCTGAAAGAATTTAAAGAGCAGCAGCATTTCACCCAGCCTCCGGCTCATTATACAGAGGCATCCTTGGTAAAAACTTTAGAAGAGTTGGGAATTGGAAGGCCAAGTACCTATGCGCCTACCATTACTACTATTATTGCCAGACGTTATGTAGCAAAAGAAAACAAAAATCTATACATGACGGAATTAGGAGAAGTGGTAAATAAGATTATGAAAGAGGCCTTTACCAGTATTGTAGATGTAAACTTTACTGCTACCATGGAGGAATTATTGGACTATGTGGGAGAAGGTAAGGTGCAGTGGAAAACAGTAATCCGTAACTTCTATCCTGATTTAGCAGAAGCAGTAGACAAGGCAGAAAAAGAGCTGGAACAGGTAAAGATTGAAGATGAAGTAACCGATGTGGTCTGTGAGCTTTGTGGAAGAAATATGGTGATTAAATATGGTCCTCATGGAAAATTTCTGGCTTGTCCTGGATTTCCAGAGTGTAAAAATACCAAGCCTTATTTGGAAAAAATTGGTGTTCCTTGCCCAATCTGTGGAAAAGATGTGGTAGTGAAACGAAGCAAAAAAGGACGTCTCTACTATGGATGTGAAAATAATCCAGAGTGTGAGTTTATGTCCTGGCAGAAGCCATCTAAGGAGAAATGCCCGGTATGTGGCGGCTATATGTTAGAAAAAGGAAATAAGCTGGTATGTGCAGATGAACATTGTGGTTATGTAGAAACTAAGAAGGCAGAATAATAGAAAAAGCTCCCTGGTGAATGTGACACCAGGAGAGCTTTTTTTATTGGAGGAAACAAAAAAGAGTGATAAGATATTGGAAAGAGAGGAGGTATAGGATGCGGATTCTAAATGCAGAAGATGAAAAAGATTTAAATCAGATTATAACATCCAGGCTTAGGGCAGAGTATTATAGTGTGGACTACTGTTATGATGGGGAATCCGTCTTTGATTACCTGGCCGGTGCAGAATATGATGGATTGATTTTGGATATTATGATGCCAATTATGGATGGAATGTCAGTTTTGAAAAAGCTGAGGAGTCAGGGTAATCAAATTCCTGTACTCCTGCTTACTGCAAAAGATAAAATTGAGGAAAGGGTAAAAGGATTAGACGCAGGAGCCAACGACTATCTGGTAAAGCCCTTTGCTTTTGAAGAGCTGTTGGCAAGAGTACGGGTTTTGGTAAGAGGAGCATCCAAGATTCAGAATATTGATGATGGGCAGGAAACAAAGCTCATCCATACCGTTCGGGGAGCTGGATATGTTTTGAAGGTGGAAGATTGAACATGAAGAAGTGGCCGCTAAAAATAAAATTAACGTTTTTGTATACAGTTTTTATGACTCTTACCATCTGTATTTCTCTGGGAATCCTGCTGTCTCTTGGAAATCAAGAATTTCTTTCCTCTGTGCAGGAAGAATTAAAAGAGCGGGTACATGAAAGCCTGGATGAAATCCAGATAGACAAGGAGGGACTGATTGTTGACAAGGATTTCTATGACGTAGAAGATGGGATTTATCTATCTGTATTCAACCAACAGGGGGATTTTCTGTATGGCAGGATTCCATATGGATTTAACAGCCAGGTACAGCCAAAAGACGGGCATATACAGGCAGAAAGCAAAAAAGACGAGGGGAGCCGTTTTACCTTTTGGATCCCAAAAGAATAAAAAAAGTGTATGTTTTAATCTTGTTTTAATCTTTTTTTCGTATACTAAAAATATCAAAAAAGATACAAGAAAGGAGAAATACACATGAAAAAATATATAATACTAACTGCACTTACTATAACGTTAGGAGGCGCATTGGCGGGGTGCAAAGCCGGAAAGGATATTGGACAGGAAGAAGCAAAAAAGGCAGCTTTTCAAGATGCAGGTATTCAAGAAACAGAAGTTTCCAGAGTTCGGGTTTCCAAGGAACAGGATGATGGGATGTTATCTTATGACGTAGAGTTTCATGCAGGAGACAAAGAATATGAGTTTGAAATAGATGCCAATAATGGAAACTTTTTAAAATGGAGTGAAGAGAGAGATTAAAAAGCCAGAAAATTTAGCAGGCATTGAAAAAATCGTAAATAAACACCAAAATAGACAGAAAACAGCTCACTTTTGCATTGCTTTCAGAATTATTGTGTGATAGAATAAAATAGAATTAAAATAGTTGATAAAGAATCCAAAAGACGGTGGATTAACAGGAAAGCAGAAAAAAGAGAGGAGGTTCGCCATGAGTGTACAGTTATTAGACAGAACAAGAAAGATTAATAAACTGCTTCACAATAACCATTCATCGAAAGTTCTTTTTAATGATATTTGCGAGGTCATGGTAGAAACACTGGATTCCAATATTTTGGTTATGAGTAGAAAGGGAAAAGTTCTGGGAGTGGGACTATGCCCTGGAGTAGAGGAAATCACAGAGCTCATTGACAGCGAGGTAGGAGGACATATTGACAAATTGTTGAATGAAAGACTATTAGGTGTTTTATCAACAAAAGAAAATGTGAATCTTCAGACATTAGGCTTTGAATCAGAGGATATCAGTAAATATGTGGCTATTATTAGTCCAATTGATATTGCAGGAGAACGCTTGGGAACTTTGTTTATGTACCGAAGTGCCAGACCTTACGATATAGAGGATATTATTGTCAGTGAGTATGGAACAACAGTAGTAGGGTTGGAAATGATGCGTTCTGTTCATGAAGAAAATGCAGAAGAGAACAGAAAGATTCAAGTTGTGAAATCTGCCTTTAATACTTTGTCATTTTCAGAATTAGAAGCTATTATTCATATTTTTGATGAGTTAAACGGTGATGAAGGAATTCTGGTGGCAAGTAAAATTGCAGACAGAGTAGGAATTACACGTTCTGTAATTGTGAATGCATTACGGAAGTTTGAGAGTGCAGGTGTGATTGAATCAAGGTCTTCTGGTATGAAGGGAACGTATATCAAGGTTCTTAATGAAGTTATTTTTGATGAGCTGGAAGAAATTAAGAAACGGAAATTAGT
>ULYF01049195.1_pt1 | contig 19491 bp, 14 predicted proteins | sample 1961941 | NCBI WGS metagenome assembly ULYF01 (sample SAMEA4835857, study PRJEB28245) | human gut metagenome | biome: gut microbiome; material: fecal sample | place: Denmark | collected 2008 | reverse complement strand
GGGGGGGGGGGGGGGGGGGCGCCCCCCGCCATTTTTCCGGTGGGACTGCCTTACTCACCAGCCGGTTTTTCACATAGCTGCGGAACAGGGCGTAGATCACGGAGCACAGCGGGATGAAGAACAGCATCCCTGTGATCCCCATGAGCTTGCCGCCCAGAGTGACGGCGGCCAGCACCCAGATGGAGGGCAGCCCCACGGAGGAACCCACCACATGGGGGTAGATCAGGTTTCCCTCGATCTGCTGGAGCACCAGGAACAGCACGATGAACCACAGCGCCTTCCAGGGATCGTCGATGGCGATGAGCAGTGCGCCCACAGCGCAGCCGATAAAAGCCCCCACAATGGGGATCAGGGCGGTCAGGGCGATCAGGACGCCCACCAGCAGGGCGTAGGGCATCCGGAAGATGGTCATGGCCGCGACGAACAGCGTGCCCAGAATGCAGGCCTCCAGGCACTGGCCGGAGAGGAAGCTGGAGAAGGTCCGCCCGGACAGCCGCAGGACGTCCAGCGTCCGGTCGGCCTGCCGCAGGGGCAGCAGGCCGTAAATCACCTGGCGGCCCTGGCGGCCCAGCTTCTCCTTCTGCAGCAGGACATAGAAGGAGAAGATCAGGCTGATGACAAAGGTGCTGACACCGCTGACCACACCGCCGATGAACCCACCGGAGGAGACAATCCCGGCCCCAATTGCCTTGGCGATCTCCAGAGCCTTGGCAGAAAGCTCCTGCCATTGGATCTCCTCCTGCAGCTTCATCAGCTGCTCCTCCAGTAGAGGCCACAGGTCCTGCAGGTTCTCCGCCAGGGCGGTGAGCTGGTGCTCCAGTCGCTGGAAGGCGGCAGGAATCTCCCGAATGATGGACATGACTGCATCTGCGATGCCCGGGCCGATCACCAGGCCAGCCAGGGCCAGCACACCGATCACCGCGACCAGGGTCAGCACCAGGGCCAGGGGGCGGCGGAGCTTTGCGCCCTTCTGGTTTCTGGGGAACAGGTGCCGCTCGATGGCCCGCATGGGCACATTCAGGATAAAGGCCAGGGCGCCGCCCAGCAGAAACGGCGCCAAAATCCCAAGCAGCCAGCCCAGCGCCGCCAGGACTGCATCCAGGCGCTGCAGTGCGCAGTAAAACGCCACACCGCCGCAGACCACCAGCAGAAGTCCTTTGATCTTCTGTTTGTTCCATTCCATGAACGGTAAACTCTCTTTCCGGCCCGGAGGGCCTGTCTCAACGGGCTTCCTGCTCCTTCCGATACTGGGCGGCAGCTTCCAGATACTCCTCCATGGCCGCCCGATTGCCTTCGATCTCCTCCGGCTTCAGGGGCCGCACCACCTTGGCGGGGCTGCCCAGAATCATGGACCCGTCCGGGGCGTCCATTTTTCCGGTGACCAGGGCCCCGGCACCCACGATACAGTCGCTGCCGATCTTCGCGCCGTTGAGGACAATGGCCCCCATGCCGATCAGGGTGTTGTCCCCCACTGTGCAGCCGTGGACGATGGCCCCGTGGCCGATGGTGCAGCCCCTGCCCACCACCGTCTCCTCGTGGAGGATGGCCCCGTCCTGAATATTGGTGTCCGCTCCCACGGTGATGGGGCCCATGTCCCCCCGCAGGACCGCACCGTACCAGATGCTGACGCCCTTTGCCAGCCGCACGTCTCCGGTGACGGAGGCGCCCTCCGCAATCAGCACGTTCTCGTCAGTCTTTCTCAGCTCGTATGTCATGGTCTCTCCTCTTTCTCTCTGATTTCAGATCTCCGGGGCGAAGTTGCCGTCCACGAACACTGGGATTTCCTTTCTGTCGTGGGTAATACCCAGGATGTTCAGGTCCGGCGTGCCCACCATGAAGTCCACGTGGGTGATGGAGTCGTTGAGGCCCCGGGCCTTCAGCTCGTCCTTGCTCATGGCCTGGCCGTCCTTGAGGCAGGGATAGGCCTCGCCGAAGGCGATGTGGCAGGCCGCATTCTCGTCGAACAGGGTGTTGTAGAACAGGATCTTCTGGTTGGAGATAGGGCTGTCATAGGGCACCAGGGCCACCTCGCCGAAGTAGCTGGCCCCTTCATCCACAGTGACGGCGGCCTTGAGGGCCTCCTCCCCCTGTTCCGCGTGAACCTCCACGATCTTCCCGTCCTTCACCACAAAGTGGAACTTGTCAATGATGGTGCCGTTGTGGGACAGGGGCAGGGCGGAGTAGACCACGCCGTTGACGCCGGTCTTCAGGGGAGAGGTGAAGACCTCCTCCGTGGGGATATTGGCGATATAGGTGCGGCCAGACAGAGTCACGTCGTTGCCCGCCTCCCAGATGTGGTCCTCCGGCAGTTCCACAGTCAGGTCCGTGCCCAGGGAGTTGGTGTAGTGGAGGGACTTGAAGTTCAGCTGGTTCAGCTTCTCCACCCGATGGGCCAGGGTCTCGATATGCCGGTGCCACTTGTCTACGCACCTGCCGTCGCCGGTAATGCGCACTGCCTGGAAGATGGCCTCCCACAGTTTGTCCATTGCCTCGCTCTCCGCAAGATCCGGGAACACCTTCTTCGCCCAGCTGGGGATGGGGATGGAGGCGATGCACCAGGGGAAGCCGCCGCACATCTGGAGACGGTCGAAGTCCTTCAAGGCCCTCCCGCTGGCCTGCTGGGCCCGGACGATCCGGCTGTGGTCCACGCCCTTGAGGTTCTCCGGATCGCTGGCGGAGATGGCCAGGTACGCCGCCCCCTCCAGGGCGTAGTCGTTGTAGAAGTGCCGCCGCCACAGGGGCACGGTGTCGAACACCTCGTCAGCCGCATGGAGGTACTTCATCCGGCCCAGTTCATCGTCGCCCCAGTTCATCACCACCTCCCGGCAACCGGCCTGATAGGCCTCCGCCGCACAGAGACGGGCGAAAAAGGCGCACTCCACAGGCGAGGAGATCACCAGCGGCTGCCCCCTCTGGATATTCAGGCCCACCCGCACCAGCAGCTGGGCGTATTCCGTCAGTTTTTCTTTCATGGATTCCATTTGATTCCATCCTTTCCAAGGGTTTCCTCACCCAGAGAATATTGTAGAGCATCTCTCCCGTAAAGTAAAGCGGGGGCCGCCGGGATTCAAAAATCGTTTACGATTCCCCCGCCCGGTCCTTTCGCAGGGAGATCAGCGTGGCGTTCAGCTCCGCCCCCATGATAAGGGTCACGGCGGTCATATACAGCCAGATCAAAAGGGCGATGGCCGTGCCGATGGAGCCGTACAGCAGGGAGTAGTCGGCAAAGTTCTCCACGTATGTGGAGTACAGCCAGTTCAGCGCCAGCCAGGCCCCCAGGGCCGCCATAGTGCCGGGCCAGATGTTCCGCCAGGGCTGGCGGCCGTCCTGAGACAGGGCGTACAGGAAGAACAGGGCGAAATACCCTGCCACCGCCGCCACCGGGAACCGCAGCTTCGCCCACAGCACCGCCCAGAACCGGGGCAGGCCGAAGCTGTCCACGGCGTAGAGTAGCAGCCGGTCTCCCACAGACATCAGCGTCAGGGTCAGGGCGATGGTGGCGATCAGCACCGCCGTGTACAGCAGCGTTTTCACCAGCTGGGGCAGCGCGCCCCGGGGCGGGCCCAGGTGATAGGCGATCCGCACGGAGCGCATCAGTGTGTTGGTGGCCCGCATGGGGAAGTACAGGGAGAAGAACAGGCCGAACAGCAGCAGCTTCACACTGGGGTTCCGGCCCACATAGGTGAGGTACACCCCGATGAAGGACACGATCTCCCGGGGCAGGAACTCCTGCACCGCGGCCAGAATGGCATCCACGTCCAGCTGCAGCAGGCCCAGCAGGGAGCTGACAAAGATCAGCAGGGGAAAGATCATGAACAGCAGGTAAAACGCCAGAGCCGCTCCCTGCATCCCCACATTGTGGCGCAGATACCGCTGCACCAGCAGATAGATGCCCCGCAGAAAGCGGTTTTGGGGCAGCTCCATCCAGGCTCGCCTTTGCACGCAGGCCACCTCCTCTCCGTGTGCATCCATAGTATGCACAGAATACCACCGATCTGTTCCGCAGCGGTGCAGAATTCTGTCGGGCGGCAGAGACTCACTCCCAAGTCTGCCAGATTTCCGGATGGTAGCCCACCGTGGCCTCCCTTCCATTGCGGACGATGGGGGTCACGAACAGCTCCGGGTGTTCCAGTAGCTTCTCCTCCCGGGCGTCCGGGGTGATATAGGCCATGTACAGGTCCTCATAGGCCCGGCATTTCGTGTTCACCAGGGCGTCAAAGCCCACTTTCTGCTTGACGGACTGGTACTCCCGGGGGGATAATCCCTTTGAGGGCAGGTCGATATACTGGTACTTAATGCGGCGCTCCTTGAACCAGCGCTCCGCCTTCTTGGAGTCGAAGGACTTAGAGGAACCGAAGATCTGAATGTTCATGCCTGTGCTCCTGTCTCAATAAAATTGGAAATTGGAATGGAGGGTCCGGTATGACGGACAGTATTAAACGGCTGAAGGAACTGGTGGACAGCTCCGACAACATCGTGTTTTTCGGGGGGGCCGGCGTTTCCACAGAGTCCGGCATCCCGGACTTCCGCAGCACTGGCGGCCTATATCACCAGGAATGGAAATATCCGCCTGAAGTGATTTTAAGCCATACATTTTACGAAAGCAACCCCGAAGAATTTTTCCGCTTCTACCGGGCCAAGCTGCTGGCCCCGGACGCCAAGCCCAACGCCGCCCATAAAAAGCTGGCGGAGTGGGAGGCGGAGGGCCGGTTGAAAGCCGTCATCACCCAGAACATCGACGGGCTCCACCAGGCCGCCGGCAGCCAGAACGTGCTGGAGCTCCACGGCAGCGTCCACCGGAACCACTGCCAGCGGTGCGGGAAATTTTACGGTCTGGAACATATCCTCCGCACGGAGGGCGTGCCCCGGTGCAGCTGCGGCGGCATCATCAAGCCGGATGTGGTGCTCTATGAGGAGGGGCTGGATCAGGGGACGCTGGAGGCAGCCGTCCGCGCCCTGGCGGAGGCGGATATGCTGATGATCGGCGGCACCTCCCTGAACGTCTATCCCGCCGCGGGGCTGATTCGATACTATCAGGGGCACAGGCTGGTGCTCCTCAACAAGTCGCCGGTGGCCCGGGATCTGGCCGCGGATCTGGTGATTACTGACCCCATCGGCGAGACCCTGGCCCAGCTGTGAGGCGCTTCGGCGCCGGAGTTCTTCAGGCAGCCCTCGGAGGGCTGCCTGTTGCTTTTTTGAATTTGCAAGTTCGAAAAAAGAAAAATTCAAAAGTTTTCTTATTTTTTCAAAAATATTTTTTAAAACGGTTGAAAATGCAATTTTTTAATGATACTATTGCAAATAGTACAACGGCTGCATGCCGCCGAAAGGAGCGCGCACCCCTATGGTCTGGAAAGAGAACCGTGAGAACGCCTATTGTGAGATCACCCCCGCCATTCTCGCGCTGAAGGAGCAGTGGGAGAAGAAAAACTACATCGACCCCAAGCTCTATAAGGAGTATAACGTCAAGCGCGGCCTGCGGGACGAGGACGGCCGCGGCGTGCTCACCGGCCTGACCCGGGTGGGTGAGATCCAGTCTTACAGCGTCACGGAGGGGGAGCACATCGTCCCCCAGGACGGTATGCTTTACTACCGGGGCATCGATTGCCGGGAGCTGGTGAAGGGCTCCGAGGGGCGCCGCTTCGCCTTTGAAGAGACGGCCTATCTGCTGCTCTTCGGCGAACTGCCCACCGCCGCCCAACTGGAGGCATTCTGCCAGCAGCTGGCCTCCTACCGGACGCTGCCCACCAATTTCTTCCGGGACGTGATTATGAAGGCGCCGCCCCGGGATCTGATGAACACCATGCAGCGGGGCATCCTGACGCTGTTCTGCTATGATGACAAGCCCAACGACATCGGGCTGGAGAATGTGCTGCGCCAGTGCCTGCAGCTGATGAGCAATATGCCCGTGCTGGCCATCTACGCCTATCAGGCCTGGCGGTTCAGTCAGGGGGAGAGCTTGTTTATCCACGTGCCCAAGCCGGAGCTGTCCACCGCGGAGAACTTCCTGCGGATGCTGCGGGAGGACTGCGGCTACACCGATCTGGAGGCCCGGACCCTGGACGTGGCCCTGATCCTCCACGCGGACAACGGCGGCGGCAACAACTCCACCTTCACCAACCATGTGGTCACCTCCTCCGGAACAGATACCTATTCTGCCATCGCCGCGTCCATGGCCTCGTTGAAGGGTCCCCGCCACGGCGGCGCCAACAGCAAGGTGATGGCCATGATGGACGATGTGAAGGAGCACGTGCGGGACTGGAATGACGAGGGCTGCGTGGCGGACTATCTCACCAGGATCCTGAACAAGGATGCCTTCGACCGCAGCGGCCTGATCTACGGCCTGGGCCACGCGGTCTATACCAAGACCGACCCCCGGTGCGAGGTGTTCCGGGCCTACGTGAATCACCTGGCGGCGGAAAAGGGCCGGGAGGACGAGCTGGCCCTGTACGCCAATGTGGAGAAGATCGGCAAGCAGCTGCTGATGGAGCGGCAGCACAAGTCTGTGCTCTCCACCAACATCGACTTTTACAGCGGATTTGTCTATGAGATGCTGGGCCTGCCCAAGGAGCTGTATACGCCCCTGTTCGCCGTGGCCCGTATCGCCGGCTGGAGTGCCCACCGGATGGAGGAGCTCTCCGTGGGAGGCAAGCTGATCCGCCCCCGGTATGAGTGTGTGGAGGAGCACCGTCCCTATACGTCCATGGACCGGCGCTGAACAGGTCAGGCGGCCGGGACCGTCTTCGGCGGTCCCGGCCGAATTCCTGGTCCATGGAAATTTTTTCGACTGATCGGGGAAAAACAGTTGACATTTGGATCTCGACTGGCTATAATAATCAAGCAGTCTTTTTTAGGGGACGAACATTTGCGGCTGTGCTGGAACTGGTAGACAGGCCAGCTTGAGGTGCTGGTGTCCGAATCGACGTGTGGGTTCAAATCCCGTCAGCCGCACCATACGGTGTCTCTGAAAAGATAACCGCTCTATGCGCGAGTGGTGGAATTGGCAGACTCGCTAGATTCAGGTTCTAGTGTCCATTACGGACGTGCGGGTTCAAGTCCCGCCTCGCGCACCACGTTCCACCGGAGGGCTCCCTTCCGGTGGAACACCCCAACGGGGAGATACAGGGAGCAAAGTTCATATCGACGCGCGAGTGGTGGAATTGGCAGACTCGCTAGATTCAGGTTCTAGTGTCCATTACGGACGTGCGGGTTCAAGTCCCGCCTCGCGCACCAAAGAGAAAGGGCTTCCTATCCGGAAGTCCTTTCTCTTTGGGCTCCGGCAGCCGAAGGCGGCCTCCGCCCTTCGGTGATTCAAATGCTCGGCGGAAGTGAATTCCGCCTGCGCCGAGGTTTTACCTACGGCAAAGCGCCCGTGCGGCGCAAATGCGCCGCCGGCCAGAAGGCCGGTGGGGTGGGTCTCCTATACCTTTTCGAGATTTTAAAATGTCGATTTTGACCGTCCCTTCTCAAAAGAGAGACATCTGCGGAAAGTAGATGTCTCTCTTTTTGAATTTTGGATGCTTTTGGCAGGGCACCATCAGCGCCGCGGTAACCTGTACAGCCGCCTCGTAAGTCTGTCATGCGTTTTTGTCCCAGCTGGTGGTTCCCCAAAGAGCAGCCAGGTCCCGTTCGAGCTTCTGCATCTCCGCCTCCAGCTCCTCAGAGACAGGGTACAGGCGGATCGCCCTGAAGATATAAGACATCATCACAGTGAGCAGATGATAGGTGGAGTCGTAAAATGTGAAGGGATGCATTTTGGAGCGGATATCCTGCCCGTGGACAAACGCGCAGGCCCATTGATACGTCTGATAGAGCTCCGTTTCCTGCAGGTATTCACAAACATGGGAGAAGTAGATCCGGCCTTTGCCCGGGATCACGGAAACCAGCCACTCGTTTTCGTTGCCCTTTTTGAACCGCCGGATTGTTTCCTCCGGCTCTCGGTTCCATGCGCTGCAAAGTGCATACACAGTTTTGAGTTTTGCCTGCCGCAGCGCCCCATCCTAGCCGGGGAGGCTGCGGATCATCCCGCAGAGAAACCAGTCTTCCAAAAGGCGGGCGCTCTTTTCCTGCTTCAGCACCTTCCCGTAGACACAGCACTCCATCAGAGTCCGCGTCATCGCCGCTGCGGAAAACAGATTCCCGCCCACAAACATGTTGAAGAGCTCGTTGATCAGCTCGCGCATGTGAAGACGCCACTGGAGCAGATAGTTTTGCGGGTCATAGGGCTCTGGGGGCAGCAGCGCATACTCTGCGTCCAGCTCCTGGTAGCGATTCAAAAAATCCGAGACCTGTTTGAGATAGGCGTATACAGTCGCCTCGGACTGATATTCGGTGTGGCTGAAATTCTCCACATACAGGTCGTCTAGGCTGTGGTCCTTCATTTCTGGCGTGGGAAATTTCCAGCCGTTCGGGCACATCGTTCCGCTGTGGGTTCTTGTTCCTGGCACAAATCAGTGGGAAATGAACTTCCGTAAGAAACGGAAGCAAAAATCTCAATCCGAATCCCTTTTGGAGCTCCGCATATCCGCGTCAAACCTGCCCTGCGCATTGCGGTGTCCGTCAATGTCAAGGTACAGGGTTCTCGGCTTTCCCGGCTCCTTCTTTTCCGCGGCGTATACCAAGGACACAAGATCCTTTGCCGCCTTCTCAAAATTTTCCCGCCGCATAACACGGTGGTATAGCGCGGCGCCTGCCTGATCCATGTGATCCCTCCTGTTCCGATTTTAAGAATCACAAGCTCCAGGGCCCAAGCGCAGGCCCTGGAGCTTGTGACCGTCATTCCCACTCGCCGAGTTAAATCCATTTCTAAACTTTTTTGTATAGAGGATTTAATTCGTCGTGGTTTTCTTTGATGCAGATTATCCTTATCCTAAGGTCTATTCGGACTTTTGCTATCAAAAATCTATCCGAGCCATCCTATCAGGGGTTTTGCTTGAGATGGATGATTGGGTGGCTTAGGAGTATTATAGTACTAGCAGAGCACTTTGACAATCTTCCCATACACTATTAGTGTGTCTCCATCATGAATTTCGATAGGCTTGTATTTAGCATTATTCGAGCAAAGAAAAACCTCGCCATCCTTATGTAGAAGTTTTTTACAGTAGACTTCCCCGTTAAGAAAAAATGCACCACTTATGCCATCCGCTATTTCACTTTGTTTTTTGACAAAAACGATGCTTCCGTCGGGAATTTCCGGCTCCATACTGTCACCAGATACATGAAGCGCAAAATCCCCATCCTCAATATCCGTTTCATATTCTACAAAAGGTGTGTCGCTATCTAATATGTCCTCGCCTAAACCGGCAGACAGAGGAATATCATATAAATGGATAATCCGCTTTTGGGGATTATCTTTTATATCAAATTCTTCGTTTGTGCTAATGTCTGCCATCCATTTCTGAATCTCACGGATTGCGTCCGGAATGTGTGATTCGATATGATCCGGATTCAAACAGTACATAAAACATAAAACTTCTTTGCAGGTACGCTGTTTTTCTTCTTCCGAAATAAAACGGTAAAAACTGAGATCGTCTTGCAGCGCATAAACGCGTGTTTCAAAATGGCTTTCTCCATGGAGTACAAGACGGTACATAAGGTTTTCAAAATACCTGGAATGATTGCCCAAACTTTTTACAACCTTCGGATCAAAAGAGACTTCTGCAATTCCTGTCCCATAAATGAAAGTCGAGAACGCTTCCAATGCGCGTCGCATAGAATTACCAATCACCAAACTCAAACCCTCGGTATTGCCCATTGCATAGCTAAAAATCATGTTTAGCAAATCACGATATTCGTTAATGGACTTTATCGGATCTGACAAAGTCCGCCCTTGCAATTCGAATGCTCTACCCTTTATAGACACACCAAGCTTCTGCTTTTTAAAAGATTTCTCCATTTCGTCAGCTATTTTTTGCAAATCAGAAAACGTAGATAAATCGTGTGTCAAAAATAGGATTTTACTTTTGGCATTACCTTTAATAATTTTATGTGTCTGGTACCTCAGGAAGGAGCTTATACCGACTTTGTTCTCAAAATCAAAGCTAGAAATAGGATCATCAATAACCACTAATTCTTCATCCTGATATAGTCTTCCAATATCCTGATTTGACAATATCTGAGTAAAGAAATAGCATAAAGCAATAATGTTTCTCTCGCCTAGGGAAACGCTTTTAGGCTTAACATCATTGCCGTTTGATTTCAAGTAGTACTTGTCATTTTTCAACTCAATCGAAAGCCGACCATGCGAAAAAAACACATAATCGAGCGCATTGTTTATGTTTTCAATGGCCAGCCCCACATTTGACTTTTGCAACTCAAGAGCCTTTAAATGCTCTGAGGTTTCGTTCACCTCTTTCTGCTTGGTTTGCAGTTTGGCCTCTGCGGCTCTCATTTCGCGCTGTTGCTTCAGGTAATCTCGATACGCTTGCCCTATCTGCAGGTGTGCAATTTTTTTGTTAATCAGAAGCAAATCTCGCAAGATTGCTTTTCGTCGTTGAATGGCATCTACAAATTCTTGCCGTTTTGACTCAAGTTTACTTAAAAGCACATTTAGTTGCTGGATACTGTTTTCCAAACCTATGGGGGCCATATTTACCGGATTGTAAATACTATTTAACTTCAGTTGGATAGCGGCTTTATATTGCTCTATCAATTTTTGACAATTCTCAATCTGTTCCTGGATTTCTTTTACTAACCCAGCATCCAAATCTGTAAAATGAGAATAATCTTGACCAAATCCAGGAAAAGATATTGCCCGTAATTCTGCCTTATGCTCATCAACATCCTTGTTCAGTACTTTATTGATGCTATTAATTAGGCTACGACGATATTCATCATCAATCTCCCGGAAACAGTAGGGACATACAGTAGTAGCTCCGTCACTAAAATCATTTTTTGCTGCCTCAACAATAGATTGCCGTCCACTCTGAATCATTGAAAGAATCATCGATTCTCGCTCAGTCAACACGGGCTTTTCGACGAGCTTTGCTAATAGATCACAAATTACTCTCTCAAAGCCGTCCGTGAACTCAACTCCACCGATGGGCACCGGATAGCTTGTTGTGACATCGGCCACCTTATCTAGTAGCGCCTTGGTTTCATCAAACTTTTGTTGTAATTGTTCTTTAGTCTCAGAAACAGAAAGGCCTCCTATTTCTCTAACAACCTCTTCTGTTACCTTCGAGTTAATTTTGTTTCCCTTGATTGCAGCATCTGTAGTTGCCCAATCGCCCTGTAATACTTTTTTGATACGAGCAAAATGGTAATCAGGGCTAAGCGGGTTATTCTTATTTTCAAATGATTCTAATGCTGTTTGAGCTGCATCATGTTCTTCTTGAGCTGCCGCCAACAACGCCGTATAGCGATCTATATCTGCCTGTAAATCAACTTGGCCCCCTAAAAGGATAATAGTCCCCAACCCATCTGCATCGATCTTTACATTTTCGTCAATATATTTTTCATTGAATACAAATATTTTGCTTTCAGGTACCAAACCAATCTCGTTATCAGCTCGATCAATCAGTGACGCAGATAATTCTTCTGTATCCTCGCCGGAAGCAATTTGAGAAAAGCCATCTGAAATTGTACTTTTACCGCTGCCATTTTTACCGTAAACAATAGCAATACGGTCGTTATCATTAGGGAAAAAAGCCAAATTTGTTTTCTTTGAAAAGCAACGACCACAGATTGAAAGACCTTTTACTTTTTCAATCATAGTTTCATCACCTCATTGTTTTCTCTTCATTCCTTTTGGCCTCTTAGCCTCTCATACAGCACCGTGCCCACGGTTTCCATGACCTGCCGCATCATGTCAGGATCAGAGAACATCTTCACAAAGAAGTCCTCATTCTGCTCATAGCGGGCGGCGGCCATGTTGGGGAAGTCCTTCTCAAACAGTAGCATGAAGGTCTTGCGGTCATTGTTCTGGGCGTAGCTGTGCCACTTGTCCTGAGCGGCATAGTCGTTCTCCATCTGAAGCAACACCTTATCCATCTCGGTGAAGTTGGTGCCGTACTTCTCGTTGATTTTCTCAATGATGACCGTCAGCGGATCACGCTTCTTTTCTCTGCGTCCAGCCTCGCCGGTGATGGGCCGGAAGCCTTCCGGGGTGCTTTCTAGCTGAATACCGCCCTCAAAGTCCTTTTCCAAGCGGTAATACTCCAGCAGCACCTTGTCGTCCACATAGACCTTGTCCCGCCCGCCCTTGGGCAGCATGGTATAGAGGAATTTTGCATACACACTGAACTTGTGGATTTCCTTATCAAACAGGCGGCAAACCTGCGTGATAAAGGCATAGATGCGATTGAACCGAGCCAGTGTGGACTTGAACAAATCCTGTTTTTCTTCCTCGAGCGCCTCAAACCGATCCAGTGCCGGTCGGATGGTGCCCTGGAGCTTGCCCAAATCGCCACTGGACTGCTCTTTGGAAGCATAGAAAATCTCCGCAAACCGATCAATTTCCATCTGCTGATACACCCGGTACTCGTCCAAGGTATTCTTCAGGTCATACACCACATTAGGATCAGTCTCCTCTTCCAGAACCGTCTCCTCGTAGTAGGGCTCAAAGGCTTTTCGGATGTCCTCGGCGGAGTTGACGAAGTCCAGGACAAAGGTATCCTTTTTGCCCCGCATGGTGCGGTTCAGCCGGGACAGGGTCTGGACGGCCTTCACGCCGGATAGCTTCTTATCCACAAACATGGTGTGCAGCAGCGGCTCATCAAAGCCGGTCTGATACTTTTCCGCCACAATCAGCATCCCATATTCGTCTGTATGGAACGCTTCCGGCAGGGCCTTCTCTTTGATGGTCTCGCCGGATTTTGTTTTGTTCAGCTTCTCCTCGGTGTAGGTCTCCCCGTTGTCCTCCACCTCGCCGGAAAAGGCTACCAGCACATCCAGGTCGGTGTAGCCCTTCTCCTGGATCTGCCGCTTGAACTCCAGCAGGTAGCGCACCGCATGGAGCCGGGAGGGCGTCACAATCATGGCTTTGGCCTTGCCGCCGATCTTGTGCCGGGTTACATTGCGGAACTGCTCCAGCATGATAGCCGTTTTTTGAGAGATGTTGTGGGGGTGCAGCGTCTCAAACTGGCGAATAGCACGCACACCGGCGGCGGTGTCCAGCTCCGGGTCGTCGGGGATAGCCTTGGCAATCTTATAGTACATGTTATAGGTCATGTAGTTTTGCAGCACATCCAGAATAAATCCTTCCTCGATGGCCTGCCGCATGGAGTACACATGGAAGGGGTGGTATTTCCCATTCTCATCTCGCTGGCCGAACATTTGAAGCGTTTTGTCCTTTGGGGTAGCCGTAAAGGCGAAGAAGGACAGGTTTTCATGAACCCCCTGGGCAGCCAGTTCATCCAGCAGCTTGTCCTCATCGTCCTTGCGTTTGGCTTCCTCCTCATACTCCTCTTTGGCGTACTCCTCCAGAATTTTCTCGGTATCGGCCAGCGCCCGTTTCAGCTTGCGGGCGGCGTCACCGGTCTGGGAGGAGTGCGCCTCGTCCACAATGACCGCAAACCGCTTATTGCCGGTGCGCACTTCTTTATAAATAACCGGGAACTTCTGGAGGGTGGTAATGATGATACCCGTCCCGGCCTCGATGGCCTCACGGAGCTGCTGGGCGTTCTTGTCGATCTTCTGCACCACGCCCGCTACATGGTCGAACTGATAGACGGTGTTTTGCAGCTGGCTGTCCAGCACCCGGCGGTCAGTGACGATGATAACGGACTGGAAAATCTTTTCGTCGTTGTCGTCATGCAGACCGGTGAGCCGGTGGGCCAGCCAGGCAATGGAGTTGGACTTGCCGGAACCGGCGCTGTGCTGAATGAGATAGTTCTTGCCGGAGCCGTTGGCCTTTACATCGGCCAGCAGCTTGGTCACCACATCCAGTTGGTGATACCGGGGGAAAATCATCCGCTCGGACTTTACCTCGCCGGTCTTTTCGTCCTTCTCCTGCTGCAAGTGAAGGTATTTATGTAAAATCTCCAGCAGGCGGTCCTTGCACAGCACGTTCTCCCACAGGTAGGCGGTGTCATAGCCGTCTGGATTGATGGGGTTGCCCCTTCCTCCCACGTTTCCCGCCCCGTTGCTGCCCTGGTTGAAGGGCAGGAAATAGGTTTTCTCCCCCTCCAGCCGGGTGGTCATGTACACATTGGTCAGATCCACGGCGAAGTGGACCAACACACGGTTTTTGAACTCAAAAATGGCGTCCTTGCCCGCTCGGTCGAACTTATACTGCTGGATGGCGTTGGCGGTGTCCTGTCCGGTAAACTGGCATTTCAGCTCCATGGACACCACTGGGATACCATTAAGGAACAGGACAATATCAATGCTGTTTTCGTTGCTCAGGGAGTAGTGGAGCTGCCGGGTGCAGTGGAGGATATTGGCGGCATACTGGGCCTGGCTGGTCTCGTTGATGGAGGTCTCCGGCTTCCAGAACACAGCCCGGAACTTGATGCCCCGGTCGGTGAATCCCTGGCGCAGCACTTTCAAGAGCCCCACCAGCTTCACTTCCCGGCAAAAACGGTCGATGAGCTGTCGCTCGCTGTCGGCACCGTAGATTTTCTCAAACCGCTCCCACTGCTTGAGCTGGCTGGTGCGAATGAAGGAGAGGAACGTGCCGGTGTCCAGCGCCTTTTCCCGGTTAAAGGCGGCGGGGTTGCCCTTCTGATAGCCGCCATATGTAGTGAGGTATTCCTCAATATCCTGCTCAAAGCGTTTTTCTTTTACATCAAAATCGGACATTTTACCGCCCCCTTAACTCAAAATTTTTCTATTTTGGCACAATCTATAAATCTCAGCTTTACTAATACCAATGCGGCTCAAGATGCAACAATAAACCAATCCCTGGAGCATAAATGCCGTAGTAGCTATTTGCGTGTTCATTATACGGTGAGATCCATGTGTAATATTATTCCTATACTTTACAAATTCTTGAATATCTTTATCGCTTATCCTTGCTTCGTTTGGATTGGAAGTATTTTCAGCCAGAGCACACATTTCATCTGCGTAGTAGTGATATAATTCGCAAAATCTATCACTTGCAGACATTGACCAGTGCTGAATACTTGAAAAAATCAAATCATATGTTTTATCAGCTAATTTATGTGGACTTTTTCTGTGGCTTTTAATTATTTTTTTGACCAGTTTAATTAAGCCTTGCAACTCCTCATTTTCATTTGAGTTCAAATTTTGAGCAAACTCCAATTCACACTCTAATGACGAACAAATCAATCGAATTTTGTCATCATTCATCCACCCAATATCTTTGTCGGACTCAGGAAGAAAATTAATTTCATAAGACGGTTTTTTATCTTCGCTGTTAAATATAACGGATGCCAATCTGCCTACTGACTCCCCTAGGTCAGGGAACGTAATACTTCTCATGATTTCTTTTTGTGTATATGCAGTATCCTCTCTTAGAAAGACTTGCATTTTAGATAAACCTGGTCGATTGTGGCCTAAATATATCTCATCAAAACCCACATTTTTCCTAAATGTCATAAAAGAAAGCATGTTTTTCAGCTTTTGGATATATATAAACGCATGTTCTAATGGTTGAGAAGAATCAAATTTCAATAATAAGCGGATATTATCATTTGAAAGCTGATTTTCTGTAAATCCAAAAGTTTCTCTAATCGTAGAATTAATAGTTAGCGAACAATTGCAATTACCTACAGAAAATTTATATTTTCGTGAATCGTCTTGCAAAGAAAAAGTAATACATCCGTTTTGTTCTTCTCGCTTTAACCCCGAACAAAAAAACAAATTTCTAAGCGTGCCCCCAGTGAATTCAATATAGTCAAAGGTATCCCACTCTGTTCTACGCCTATTTTCTGGAGCAACTATGTATGCAGCAGTATTTATCCTTTTTAAATTCGTAAATGAAATTGCTGCTTCACCTTTATAAATTGCTATTTGTTTGTAATTGAATGTGTGTCCATATACAAATGGGCCCTCAAGCTGCACGGGGGAAGAGTCTGTTTTCATAAATGTAACGGTGTAATTATCAAGATAAAAATTAAATTTCTCTTCACCGACTTTAAGGATTCCAATTTGAGGGTTGCACTTATCTTTCACTAATTACACCTCTTTCTTCCCGGTCACGACCTCATAAATGAGGGATTTTTTATAAGCAGCTAAGCATTCAATCAGCATTTGCTTTTTCTGAATAGTCGATTCTATTTCAAGACATTTTTTATCAAGAATTTTTGAAATTTGAAGTTGCTCTTCACTTGTCATAATGCAAACGGGTAAGTTTCTGAGTGTTTCTAATGATAGATTGTTTATTGTAGTTCCAGCAAAGGACAATTCAAATAGTGTTTTCACCGACTTACTCTGCAAATAAAACCTAAGATAGTCTAAGGTTAGGTCTCGACGAGAATCTAAGATAATATATCCTGCACTTTTTCCTAAAATAATTTGTTCACCATGATATTGAGATACACTTCCAATCGTGCCGTTAAGAGAAATAAGCAGGGTATTTTCATCTAAAGCTATAAAATACTTGTTGTACTCGCTTAAGCCGACTGTTTTGGTATTTTCTTTTATCGTAATATATGTGGCACCAAGATTGTTGCCGTTGATAAAGTAATATTCGCCTTTATCATCAAATTCTGGCGTACCATGTAGTCCATCTCCAATTCGGACAGTAAAAAAACAAAGCTTTCCAATTTTCCAATGCTCTGGAATCTCACCAATCCACTCAATCCCGCTGTCCTTCATGGGCACATCGGGATTCAGACCTTTTGTGACGACTTCGGTGATGACGGACAGCTTATAGGCTTTCAGCTTCTCGATTACTTCCTGCTGCCGGGCAATGATAGCGTCAATCTGGCTGCACTTGCGGTCGAGGTAGTCAGCAATGCGATGCTGTTCCTGTAAAGAAGGCGCAGGAATATAAATCCGCTTCATATTCGACCACTTTGTTGACCACAGATCATCAACAATGCCATTTCCCCACCTATAAAATTCATCAGCAAAACGCTCTGAGCGAAATACAAAGCTATAGTATGCATTACACATATTTCTTCTGGGTTTTAGTACCGTATTGATTAGAGAACAGGAACCATCGTATTCTGATATGCCACAAGATCCCCGTCTATCAGAACGACTATTGATTACAAAATCATTCTTTCGAATCAGTTTTCTGTTCTCACCGTCGTTTGTTTTTGCAGCAGTCTCTAACTGTGGAACAACCCCCTGTTTCGTTACAGAAAGAGGCTGGAAATCCACATCACTAACCTTTTCGTTCCGTTCTTCATATACTGCACCAATTTTGCTCAGTTCCCAATCAGCCGGAATCTCACCAATCCACTCAATCCCGCTGTCCTTCATCTCCCTCATTCTCCAAACACCTCCGCCAGAGCTCCGTCCAGCTCCGCTTCAATGGCCAAAATCTCCTGCATGATCTCCACCGAGGGTTTGGGTGCTTCATACTTGTAGAAATACCGGGTGAAGGGGATCTCGTAGCCCACCTTGGACTTTTTCTCGTCAATCCAGGCATCCGGCGCAAAGGGCAGCACTTCCCGCTCAAAGTAGGTCTGAATGTCCTCTTTCAGCGGCACATTCTCCGTGTCCCGCAGGGCGATGTCCGGCTGGGGCTTGCCCTTCTTGAGCACCAGCTGGCCGTTCTCGTCCTTCAGCGGACGCTCCACCGTGATTTTGGTATAGCCAAAATCGGCAGTATCAAAAATCTTGCTGATCTCGCTCTCCACAAAGTCGCCATATAGTCGGGTGATTTCTGCAATGGCACTCTCCGGGATGTCGTTGCGCTTGTTGCCCAGGGCCTTGCGGCGCTTTTCATACAGGCCGTTGGCATTGATGAGCTGCACCTTGCCCTCTCGCTTGGTTCCGGCCTTCTTATTGGACAGCACCCAAATATAGGTGGCAATGCCGGTATTATAGAAAATATCGTTGGGCAGGGCGATGATGGCTTCCAGCAGGTCATTTTCCAGAATGTACTTGCGAATCTCAGAGGGGCCGCTGCCGGCATCACCGGTAAAGAGAGGCGAGCCGTTGTGGATGATGGCAATGCGGCTGCCGCCGTCCTTGGGCTCCTTCATTTTGGAAATAGCGGTGAGCAGGAACAACATCTGTCCGTCGCTGGCCGCAGGCAGGCCGGGGCCGAACCGTCCGGCAAAGCCCCGCTTGGACTCGGCTTCCACCGCTGCTTTCTCGTTCTTCCACTCCCGGCCAAAGGGCGGATTGGACAGCACATAGTCGAAGGTCTGGCCCTCGAACTGGTCGTCGGACAGGGTGTTGCCGTCCTTGATAAAGTCGGCGTTGTTGCCCTTGATGAGCATGTCCGCCTTGCAGATGGCAAAGGTCTGGTCGTTCAGTTCCTGGCCAAAGGCCATCAGCTCAGTGGAGGCGTTCAGCTGGTGCAGGTATTCCTCCGCCACCGACAGCATACCGCCGGTGCCGCAGGCCGGGTCGTAGATGGTCTTGACCACATTGTTCCCGGACAACATATCGTTGTCATCGTAAAAAAGAATGTTGACCATCAGCTGGATCACTTCTCTGGGGGTATAGTGCTGTCCGGCATCCTCGTTGTGAGACTCGGAGAATCGGCGGATGATCTCCTCAAAGATGTAGCCCATCTCCAGATTGGAGATCACATCCGGGTGTAGGTTAGCCTTGGGGGTGGTGAACTCCTTGATCACAATGTAGAGGATGCCCTTATTGGCCATGGTGGTGATCTGACCGTCAAACTTGAACTTTTCCAGAATGTCTTGGACATTCTCCGAGAAGCCGTTTAGGTAGTCCCGGAAGTTGGCTTCGATGTTGTCCGGGTCGTCCAGCAGCCGCTCAAAGGTGAACTTGCTGGTGTTGTAAAACGCCTTGCCGGAAGCGTTGCGCAGCAGCACATCCCGCATCGGGAGATTCTTCACGGATTCAAACTTTTCCAGCACCGCATCCTTGGTGTCGGCCAGGATACAGTCGAAGCGGCGAATCACCGTGAGGGGCAGGATCACCTCGCCGTATTCATGGGGCTTATACACGCCAGTCAATTTATCTGCAATCGCCCAGATCAGGGCGGCTTTTTCACTTACGTTGGCACTCAGGCTCATGCTTCTTTTCCTTCCTTTTCCTCTGGAACAAATTCCAGAATATCGTCCACACCGCACTCCAACACGCGGCAGATTTTCTCAATGCTTTCGATGGAAACATACTCATTCCGCTTTAAGCGGGTGATAATATTGGCACTAAAACCGGCCTTCTCTTTTAGCTGTGCGTTGCTTATCTTTTTGTCAATCATCAGATGGAATAAGCGGTCATAACAAATCGCCATTTTAGTACCTCCAAGGCAGTTAATGCTTGGGCTTATTTTATCACTTTTTCGTGAAAAACTCAACTTCATGTCTAATCATTAGGCTTTATCAATGTTATGAAAAGAGAGCCTTTGTTTTCTCGTCTTTTTGCATACTCCACCAGCTCCCTTACATTGCTGGCAGGGTGCCACGCATAGGCGATGAGGTAGTCTACATGATC
>ULYF01022652.1_pt1 | contig 19548 bp, 20 predicted proteins | sample 1961941 | NCBI WGS metagenome assembly ULYF01 (sample SAMEA4835857, study PRJEB28245) | human gut metagenome | biome: gut microbiome; material: fecal sample | place: Denmark | collected 2008 | reverse complement strand
TTGCACCTGTCTTCATGCAAATATAGGGTGGAGTAAACTCCACCCTAACATGAATGAAAGCCCGCTGCCAAATGTCTATGCGGCCTTGCGTACAAGCACGCAATCCACATAGCCGCCCGGCAACACTTTCATGATAATTACTTTCTGATTCCCAGCTTTTCGATCAGAGCACGGTAGCCTTCCAGATCGGTCTTCTTCAGGTAATCAAGAAGTCCTCTTCTGTGTCCAACCATCATCAGAAGTCCTCTTCTGGAGTGATGATCCTTTGGATTCTGCTGAAGATGAGCGGTCAGTTCAGCAATTCTCTCTGTCAGAATAGCGATCTGAACTTCTGGTGAACCGGTATCTCCTGCCTTACGTCCGTACTGTGCGATAATCTCTGCTTTCTTTTCCTTAGAAATCATGGTAATTCCTCCTAAAATAATTTAATTTTCTCACCTTAAACCAGGCTGCCGGCTGGAGTCACCAGGCAACGGGGCTTCGGCGTTCTTTTATACTTGGTTACTGTATCATATTTTAACCGGGTTGTAAAGGGGATTTTCCGCAAAATACTTAAGAGCAAATTCTTTGTCTTTTTCGATCCGTTCTTTTAACTCTTCTAAAGAAGCAAATTTCTGTTCTCCCCTGTCAAACTCCAAAAGCTGGACCTCGATCATTTTTCCGTAAATGTCTCCGTCAAAATCAAAGATAAATGTCTCTACGCCTACCGGATTATCCCCATGGATCGTAGGTTTCCTGCCGATATTAGTAACTCCCTTATAATATTTTCCCTGTGCAAGGACTCTGGATACATAGACCCCGAATTTGGGCAGACGTTTGTTTGCCGGCGGGATGATATTGGCTGTTGGAAAGCCCAGTCTCGGTCCTCCGATATGGTTGCCGTGGACTACAATGCCGTGGATGGCATATGGTTCTCCTAACAATTCATTTGCTTTTGCCACATTTCCCAGGGAAAGTTCTTCCCGGATATAGGTGCTGCTGATGTCTCTTCTGTGATCTTTTTCTTTTTGGATCACATAAAGTTCAAATCCCAGCTCTTTGCTTAAAGATCTGAGAAGTTCTACATTTCCGGCGCCTTTGTAGCCAAAACTGCAGTCCGGCCCCACTACCATGGCTTTTGCCCGCATCCGTTTTACCAAGATATCCTTTACAAATACAGAAGGGTCCATTTTACGCACATCATCTGTAAAAGGATACTCCACCAGGTAATCGATCCCCATTTTTTCCATATTATGACGTCGTTCTTCACTGGTTGTGATCACAGTGGCAGCTTCACCTGTAACAAGGCTTAATGGGGCTGTGCTGAAGGTAAAAATAGCAGTTGCATAGCCCAGTGTTTCTTTCAGTTCTTCCATTGTATGCAGAAGCTTCTGATGTCCTCTGTGTCTTCCGTCAAATTTTCCAAGAGTTACCACAGTGGGCTCTTCCAGCTGAAAATCCACTGTATCTGCTATATATTTCATCAGTTTCCTTCTCCATCCGGCATGAACATTTTCCATGGTTTCCACCAGTGTTTTTCTTCCTGGTATTCATATACACCCATAAAGATCCCCTGGCTGTTGTACATACGGTATCTGTCTCCGCTTTTTCTTTCTTCTAAAGATGTACTTTTTTCCAGGTCTAACTGCTGTTTAAAGCAGGGATTTCCATTTTTCAAAGCCTTGTCCCCTTCTGCTGTTGTGTATACAGGCAGATAACCTTCTAAGGCTTCTTCCAGAGAACAGATATATTCTCCTACTTTTCCTTCATCTCTTAAAACTTCGATCTCATCCAGTTTCAAACTGTCTTTTACCTGAAAACGGTCTACACGGGTACGCAGGAGAGACTCCATGCAGCCCCCGACTCCTAATTTAGCTCCAATATCTTCACAGAGAGTTCTTATGTAGGTTCCTTTGGAACAGCTGACTGTCATCCAGACTCTTGGCAGTTCTATTTTTTCAACAGAAATATCTAAGATCTGTACTCTTCTTGCCTTGCGCTCTACTTCTTTTCCTGCTCTTGCAAGGTCGCAAAGCTTCTTTCCATCTACTTTTAAAGCAGAGTACATAGGAGGGATCTGGTCATAATCTCCCTTAAAATCCAGGATCACCTGGCGCACCTGTTCTTCATCCAGTTCTAACGCCTTTTCATGATCTTCCGTAAGCACCGTTCCTGTGGTATCCTGGGTGTCCGTAGTCTGTCCTAAAAGAAGCACTGCCTCATAGGTTTTGGACCGGTCTGTAAGCATGTCACAAAGCCTTGTCCCATTTCCCAGACACACCGGAAGGACGCCCTTGGCCGCCGGATCAAGGGTTCCCGTATGGCCGATCTTTTTCTGTCTTAAAATCCCTCGAAGCCGGGCTACAACATCATGGGATGTATAGCCCGGCTCTTTATACACATTAATGATTCCGTGATACATTTAAACCTCCCCGGCTGCCGCAGCATCTAACTGCTTGGCAATGTGAAGGGACAGATTATTGATCACATCATGAATACTTCCGGACATGGTACAGCCTGCTGCACGCACATGACCGCCGCCGCCAAAATAGAACGCTACCTGGCTTACATCTACGATTTTCTGGGAACGCAGACTTACCTTATACTGCTGAGGTCCTGTCTCATACAGGAAAATAGCAACCTCCACTCCCTCTGTAAGACGCAGCTGGTCGATGATACCGTCAAGGTCTTTTCCGGTCACACCGTAAAAGTCCAGATCAGACTGGCGCAGGGCACTGAAAATGGCCTTTCCATCAAGGAAGGTAATGCTTTCAAGAAGCGCTCTTCCCATGATCTGGTTCTGCACATAAGTCTTTTTGTAGAAGCTGTTGTCAATGATGCTTCCAAAGTCAACGCCTTTTCCCATCAGGAAACCGGCAATCTCCATCGTCTTTGCAGAAGTGCAGGAATACTTGAACACACCGGTATCATGTACGATCCCTGTATACAGGCATTCTGCCACATTTTTATCCACGTTATCCGGATTTAACTGTTCAAAAAGGACTTCGCTGGCAGAACTTGCATCAGCTGCCACTAAATTGACCTGGCAGTAACGGGTGTTGGTTACGTGATGATCGATGCAAAGGCTTTTTTTCGCCCGCTTCAGATACACGTTAAAATCCCCCAGACGTTCTTCATCACTGCTGTCAAGGCAGATGCAAAGCTCATATTCTTTGTCATCTGTTTCATGGTGGATCTCATCATAGCCCTTTAAATAGGCAAATTTTGAGGAAGCTTCCTCCAGATATACAGCTGCCTGTATATCCGGATAGGAAGCAAGAAGATAATTATACAGACCCAGAGTAGAGCCGAGGCAATCGCCATCCGGTCTTACATGGCCCAAAATCGCTACAGACTTTGTTCCTTCTAACGCCTGTTCAAGAACCGTCATTCCAGTCCCTCCTCCTCATCATCATGAAGATCTTTTGTCACTTCATCGATCAGTTTTGACATGTTTACGCCATATTCAATAGACTGATCCAGTATAAATTTAATTTCAGGAGTGTTACGTAAATTGACTCTGTGAGCCAGTTCCCGGCGCACGAAGGAAGCTGCGCTGCGCAGTCCTTCGATGGTTGCCTTGCCGGCTTCTTCATCACCTAACACACTGATATATGCCTTGCAGTATTTTAAGTCCGGAGTTACCTCTACGGCTACAACACTGGTCAGCGGATGGATCCTCGGGTCTTTGATCTCAGAACGGATGATCTGACTTAATTCCCTCTGGACCTCCATATTGATCCTTGTATTTTTAATGCTGTTTTTACGCATTATGATCCCTTTCTTTCAAAAACGAAACTATATTCTATACAGCAGACTATCTAGGAACCTCTACCATCATATAAGCTTCGATCTGGTCATCTTCCTGAAGATCATTGAACTTCTCGAATACAAGACCACACTCATATCCTGCAGCAACTTCCTTTACATCGTCCTTGAAACGCTTTAAGGAAGCTAAAGGTCCATCGTAGATCTGCTCGCCTTCTCTTGTAATACGGCAGCTGCAGCCTCTCTGGAACTTGCCATCCAGTACATAGGAACCCGCGATGGTGCCAACACCGGAAGCCTTGAACAGCTGACGGATCACTGCATGACCGATCACCTTCTCCTCGAATACAGGATCCAGCATACCCTTCATAGCAGCTTCTACATCTTCGATGGCCTGGTAGATGACCTTGTACAGACGTACATCTACTTTCTCACGCTCTGCAATGGATTTTGCAGTTGCATCAGGACGTACATTGAAACCAATGATGATGGCATTGGAAGCAGAAGCCAGGGAAACGTCAGACTCATTGATAGCACCAACGCCGCCGTGGATTACCTTTACTACTACCTCTTCATTAGACAGCTTGGTCAGGCTCTGCTTTACTGCTTCTACAGAACCCTGAACGTCTGCCTTGATGATCAGAGGAAGTTCCTTTACATTTCCTGCCTTGATCTGGCTGAACAGATCATCCAGAGACAGTTTTGCCTTAGTATCTTCCAGAAGCTTGTTCTTGCTCTCAGAAATGAAGGTTTCTGCAAAGCTTCTTGCTTCTTTCTCGTTCTCAGTTGCTACGAATACCTCACCAGCCTGTGGAACATCATTTAAACCTAAGATCTCTACAGGAGTGGATGGACCAGCCTCTTTTACTCTGCGGCCCTTATCATCCATCATAGCACGGATCTTACCATAGCATGCACCTGCAGCAATGGTGTCACCTACTCTTAAGGTACCTTTCTGTACCAGTACAGTTGCAACAGGTCCTTTGCCCTTATCCAGCTCAGCCTCGATCACAAGTCCACGGCCCTTACGGTTTGGATTTGCCTTTAATTCAAGAACATCTGCTGTTAAAAGTACCATTTCCAGAAGGTCTGTGATACCCTCTTTTGTATGTGCGGATACAGGAACGAAAATAGTGCTGCCGCCCCAGTCTTCCGGGATCAGCTCATATTCAGCCAATTCCTGTTTTACTTTGTCAATGTTTGCACTTGGCTTATCGATCTTGTTGATAGCAACGATGATCTCTACGCCAGCTGCCTTTGCATGGTTGATCGCCTCAACAGTCTGTGGCATAACGCCGTCGTCTGCTGCTACTACCAGGATAGCGATATCAGTAGACTGGGCACCTCTCATACGCATAGCTGTAAATGCCTCATGTCCAGGTGTATCAAGGAAAGTGATCTTTCTGCCGTTAATCTCAATAACAGAAGCACCGATGTGCTGGGTGATACCGCCTGCCTCTCTTGCAGTTACGTTAGTCTGACGGATGGCATCCAGAAGGGATGTTTTACCATGGTCAACGTGACCCATTACGCAGACTACAGGAGGTCTGGAAACCATATCTGCCTCGTTTTCGTCCTCTTCTTTCAGAAGTTCAGCAATTACGTCTACCTTTTCTTCCTGCTCGCAGAGAACGTCAAATTCCATTGCGATCTCTTCTGCCTGATCGTAGTCGATCTCCTGGTTTAAGGTAACCATCTGTCCCTTTAAGAACAGCTTCTTAACGATAACGGATGGCTGCAGCTTCATCTTATCAGCCAGTTCCTTAATAGTTAAGCGCTCTGGAAGGGTAATGGTCTTAACATCCTCAACCTTAGCCTCTTCTTTCTTAGGCTGTGGCATGATGAAAGCTCCCTTTCCTGTCTTTGGTGCTTTCTTCTTTCCGTCTTCTTCTCTGTCTCTCTTGTCAAAACGGTCATTCTTATGAGCGTTCTTGTTTGCCTGACGGGTGCTGCTTGGCTTGGTCTGGATCGGGGTATCAAAAGCAGATGAACGGTTGTCTCTGTTTCCAGATGAACGGCGGTTGTCTCTGCTGCCATTTCTGCTTGTATTGTCCTTATCCTTATCTTCTCCGAAACGGGAGCCAAAGCCGCCCTGATTTCTGTCACGGTTCTGGAAACCGCCCTGTGGTCTGCCATCGCGGTTCTGATAGCCGCCCTGTGGTCTGTCTCCACGGTTCTGATAGCCAACCCCCTGTGGTCTGTCCCCACGGTTCTGGAAGCCACCCTGTGGTCTGTCTCCACGGTTCTGATAGCCGCCGCCCTGTGGTCTGCCGTCACGGTTCTGATAACCGCCCTGTGGTCTCTCACCACGGTTATCTCTTCCCTGATAGCCGCCGTTTCTTCCATCACGATTCTGGTAGCCGCCCTGTGGTCTGTCTCCACGGTTATTATCTCTTCCCTGGTAGCCGCCGTTTCTTCCATCACGGTTCTGATAGCCGCCCTGTGGTCTCTCACCACGGTTATTGTCTCTTCCCTGGTAGCTGCCGTTTCTTCCATCACGGTTCTGATAACCGCCCTGTGGTCTCTCACCGCGGTTATCTCTTCCCTGGTAGCCGTTCTGGCTTCTGCCCTGGAAATCTCCTCTTTCAGCCTGTGCAGGTCTGCTCTCTGCTGCCGGAGCAGATGCTTCCTGTCCCTGTGGCTTTACTTCTGCCGCCTGTACCGGTTTGGTCTCTTCTGCCTTAGCAGGTGCCTGCTGTGGCTTTGGCTGCTGCTTTGGTACCGGACGCTTGATCTGCTGCTGTGCGTTCTGCGGACGGAATACAGCTGTCAGTTTCTTCTTTGCAGGCTCTGTCTTTCCCTCTTTCTTCTGGCTAACAGCATTTCTTACCATATTTTCCTGGTCCTTAGATACGCTGGAAGCTGCAAAAAGAGCTGCAGAGCTGTCTTTCTGTTTAATAATATCTAATACTTCTTTACTGGTCTTACCCAGTTCATTTGCCAGTTCACTTACTCTCATTCAAACTACCTCCATTTACATTCATCCGTGATGCCAGGGTCTTGGCAAATCCTGCGTCCTCTACTGAAAGGGAAGCACGAAATTCCTGTCCCATAGCATGCCCAAGTTCCTCTTTTGTGCCGAACAGATAGATGGGAACTTTATAGTGAGTACACATATTGGTAAACATTTTCTTTGTATTATCAGAAGCTTCTTCTGATACGATCACCATATGGGAACGTCCGCTTTTAACGGATTTCTCTGTAGAAAATTCTCCGCTGACCACTTTTCTCGCTCTGGTCGCCAGTCCGATCATACTAAATACTTTATTCTTGTCTGTCAATTTCTTCCATCTCCTTTTCCAGAGTCTCATAAACTTCTCTGGGGATCGCCATTTTAAAGGATCGTTCCAGGCCTCTGCCTTTCACAGCCTTCTTAAAGCACTCCATAGACGGGCACAGATAAGCACCCCGGCCGTTTTTACGTCCGGTAGCATCTAATAAGATCTCACCTTCGGCTGTTTTGATCACTCTAATCATTTCTTTTTTACTTTTCATCTCACCGCAGCCAATGCACTGCCTCAGCGGGATCTTCTTTACACTCACCTTTGATCACTCCTCATCTTCCGGAAAACCTTTTTACTGTTCGTTGTTTTCTTCCTGGTAGTCATCCTGAGCTGGCTCTTCTGTTGCTTCCTGCTCTGCATCTTCTGCATTCTCTTCCTCATAAGAAGGAGCCGGAGCATCACCGTACTGTAAGCCCATCTGCTCAAACAGGCCCATTTCCTTTGCCTGTGTCTCGCTCTTGATATCGATCTTAAATCCAGTCAGTCTTGCTGCAAGACGTGCATTCTGTCCCTCTTTACCGATTGCCAGTGATCACTGATAATCAGGAACGATGACCTGTGCTTCTCTTGCTTCTTCGTCTGCAACAACGCAGATAACCTTTGCCGGGCTTAATGCGTTTTCGATCAGGTATGCAGGATTTTCATCCCAGTTGATGATATCGATCTTCTCACCGCGCAGTTCGTTTACGATGGCATTTACTCTGGCACCGTTTACGCCTACACATGCCCCTACTGGATCTACACTTGGATCATTGGACTTAACTGCGATCTTGGTTCTGGAACCTGCTTCTCTTGCGATGGCCTTGATCTCTACAGTACCATCATGTACTTCAGATACTTCCTCTTCAAACAGACGCTTTACAAGGTCTGGATGGGTTCTGGATACGGAAATACGAGGTCCCTTTGTAGTATCCTTTACTTCTACGATGTAAACTTTGATACGCTCATTTGGACGGAAAGTCTCACCCTTTACCTGCTCACTCTCATTTAAGATCGCATCTAACTTGCCAAGGTTAACACTGATATTTTTTCCAAGGTAACGCTGTACAATACCGGTAGCAACGTCTTTTTCCATGGTGTAGTAATCATTGTATAATGCCTTGCGCTCTTCTTCGCGGATCTTCTGAAGGATAACGTTCTTTGCGTTCTGGGTAGCGATACGGCCGAATTTCTTGGAATCTAAAGGAACCTGTACGGTATCACCAAGCTGGTATTTTGCGCTGATCATTCTTGCATCTGCCAGGCTGATCTCCATAACCGGATCTTCTACCTCTTCTACTACGGTCTTCTCTGCGTATACAGCAAAGTCACCGGTTGTACGGTTCATAACAACTTTTACATTGTCAGCCTTGCCGAAATTGTTTTTACAGGCAGTGATAAGGGAATTTTCAATTGCCTCTATCATGGTATCCTTAGAGATATTTTTCTCTTTTTCCAATACCTCCATTGCCTCTAACAGTTCCTTATTCATGTTTATCCTCCTATCATGTTCTCTGTATGATACAGTTAAAAATCAAGTGCCAGACGGATCAGTGCGATGTCTGCCTTTTCAAATACAGCCTCACTTCCATCTTCCATGGTCAGTGTCACTGTCTTATCATCATATGCGCTTAATGTGCCTGTAAATTCCTTCTGTCTGTCGATCGCCTTGTACAGTCTTACTTCTACTTCACGGCCCATGCTGCGTACATAATCTTTTTCTTTCTTTAAAGGACGTCCCAGTCCCGGTGAACTTACTTCCAGGATATAGCTGTCATCGATAAAGTCTTCTTTATCCAACCAGTCGCTGAGCTTGCGGCTGATCACTTCACAGTCATCTACGGCAATTCCGCCTTCCTTATCAATATAAGCCCTTAAATACCAGGTACCAGCCTCTTTTACGTACTCTACATCTACCAGTTCAAAGTTGTTTTCTTCCATAAGTGGAAGAAGATAGGCTTCTACTCTGCTTTCATAACTTTCCTTTTTTGTCATGTCTACACCACCTTTCTTTCCCTAACAATACGAAAGAGTGGACCAGCGCCCACTCTTACATTAAGTAAAATCCATTAGTTATCGTATACACTATACCATCATGTGTGTGGAATTGCAAGCACTTTTTTCCATGGGCTGCCCAGGCTGTATTTCGACTGTGTTCCAGCTGTGTTTGGCTGTAAATCAGCTGTGGAGCAATGCTGCTGCCTGCGGGAAAGGTTTCAGGCTGCGCTCTAAAACACCATGGATATAGGCAATGGTCATTCCATAATTGGCAACAGGAACATTCTGGTCACAAGCACATTTAATGCGGTACTTCATCTCTTTTGCATTTAACATGCAGCCACCGCAGTGGATGATCAGTTTGTACTGTGTCAGATCATCTGGAAATTCCGTTCCTGAAGTAAAGGTAAATTCCGGCTCTGCTTTTGTAAACTGGCGGATCCAGTTTGGCAGTTTTACAGTTCCGATATCACCGCACTGTCTGTGATGGGTGCAGCCTTCGCAGATCAGGATCTTATCGCCGGTCCGGATCTTATTTAAAGCTGCCACTCCTGCGATCATGGTCTCCAGTTCGCCTTTGTATCTGGCAAAGAGAATGGAGAAGGAGGTAAGCAGAATGTCCTCCGGTGTATCTTTTGAAACTTTTCCAAATGCCTGGCTGTCTGTGATCACCAGCTTTGGCTTTTTTCCAATATTTTCCAGTGTGTTTTTCAATTCATTATCTTTTACTACAATAGAAACAGCGCCTGCCTCCAAAATATCCCGGATGGTCTGCTGCTGCGGAAGGATCAGGCGGCCTTTAGGGGCTGCTTTATCAATAGGAACTACCAAAATAACAAAATCTGAAGGGTCTAACAGGTCAGATACCAGTGGTTTTGAAACTGCTTCTGTTTTTGCAGCTTTTGCAATAGTTTCTTTTAATTCTGTGATACCTGCCTTTGTGCGGGCGCTGACTCCGAGAACCGGAATATCTTTTATCTTCTCCGGACAGACTGCATTTTTCTGATCCATCTTATTAAATACCAACACACAGGGGATCTGCTTTTCCTGCATTCTATTAAGAAGTTTCTCCTCCTGTTCGCCAAAACCTGCCTGGCTGTCCACAACGATCACAGCTACATCTGTTTTATTTAACACCTGATAGCTTTTTCTTACACGCAATGTTCCCAGTTCACCTTCATCATCAATTCCAGGAGTGTCGATCACAGTTACAGGTCCTAACGGAAGTAATTCCATGGATTTATACACCGGATCTGTAGTCGTTCCTTTTACATCGGATACAACTGCCAATTCCTGTCCGATCACTGCATTTAACACGCTGGATTTTCCAGCGTTTCTTCTGCCAAAAAAGCCTATATGGACCCGTTCTCCTGTAGGTGTTTCGTTCATTCCCATATCTGTACCTGCCTTTCATGCTCTGCATAGCCGTTTTGTGGTTATTATACTTGTATGAGAACTGTTTTTCAAACAGTTTTTAAGCCGTTTTTGTACGAAAACCAATATTTGCTTTTCCTATATAAATAGAGTATAATACATCGGAGAATAACAACTATAAATACACCAGGAGGAACCTGTTATGACATTTGTATATCCCGCTGTTTTTACCCCTCATGAAAAGGACAATGGTTTTCATGTAGAATTCCCGGATCTGGAATGTTGTGAGGCAGACGGACCGGACTTAGAGGATGCTGTTGAAAATGCCAGAGACGCAGCCAGAAACTGGATCACTGCAGAACTGGAAGATACCTGTGAGATCCCGCCTTCTACCCATGTAGATGATATTGAGTTAAAGGAAGGTATGTTTATTAAGAATATCATGGTCATTATCAAGCTGCTGCCTGATAACGACTGATGTGTTAAAAAATCCCTGAACACACTATAACATGTGCTCAGGGATTTTTCATTCTAAAACAGATCTATTCTGCTTACCGCAGGCAGCGGGAACGTCATTTTTTATTCTCCGATCATGATCTTGATGATCTCTTCGTTTGTTTCTTTCATTCCTTCTTTTCCAAGACGGCCTACATTCTGTAAGGTCTCTTCTACACCCTTGGTAACGATTCCGTCACCGCCGTAGAACTGCTGGCCTCTGATGTACATATTGTATCCTAAGATACCTGCTTCTACTGCAGATGCGATCTTCGCTGCACAGGATGCCTTTGCACCGTCACAGACAATACCGGATACGATAGCCAGTGAATTTACTACTGTATGTGCGATCTCTTTGAAACCGCCGCCGCACAGATATGCGATACCTGCACCTGCGCCCGCACCTGCGCTGACTGCACCACAGTATGCGGAAAGACGGCCGATCGGTGTTTTCTGATGGATCGCTGCAAGGTTGGATAATGCAAGAGCACGATACATCTTCTCTTCTCCTACCTTTAATTCTTTTGCATATACGATAACAGGTACAGAAGCTGTAATTCCCTGGTTACCGCTTCCGGAGTTGATAACTACCGGCAGTTCACATCCGTTCATACGGGCGTCAGAACCAGCTGCTGCCATTGCTTTTGCACGGACACGCACATTGTTTCCTTCCATATCTAACAGAACCTTACCAATGTTTGCTCCGTAGTTTCCTTTAATTCCCTCTTCTGCGATCGCCCAGTTATAATCGATCTGACGTTTTAAGATCGGTTTGATATCTTCTACATCTACTGTATTAATAAAATCGCAGATATCTTTCATATTTAAAAGGCTTCTGTCTGTCAGGCCTTCTTCTGTTTCACCAGCTACTTCTGTCTGCTCTAAAATTTCACCGTTCTTTTCGATCAGGACAATATTGGTGTGATAGTTGGCAATACGTACCTTTGCGTATTCATCCCCTTTGTACAGGGTTACGATAATGTCAAAAGTCAGTCCGTTATCTACATGTTCTACAGAAATAGGAGTCTTTTTCAGAAATTCCTTCATCTCCTCTACCTGCTCTTTGGTTACACTTGCGATAACTTCCAGTTCCTTATCAGGATCACCTGCAATGATACCTGCAGTTGCAGCTGCCGGAATTCCCTTTAAGTGATCGGTATTTGGTACGATTACTGACTTTACATTCTTGATAATGCTTCCGCTTGCGCCGATGTCTACTCTCTCAGGCAGCTGACCCAGTACTTTTCTTGCAACTGCTGCTGCATAAGCCAGAGCGATCGGCTCTGTACATCCCATAGCAGGGATCAGTTCCTCTTTTAAAATTTGAATATACGCATTGTATTTTTCATTTGTCTTGTCCATTTTCACAGCCTCCAGATTTGCCCTTGATTTATTACTACACTTACTGTACCATAGAACTATCCTAATGTAAAATTTAACGTTTTAAACATATTGTTTAAAAACTTTTATAGATAAGCGAGGTCATTCTATGGAATTTCGTGAACTGTCAACCTTTCTTCAGGTGGCAAAGCTGCAAAGTTTTTCCAAAGCCGCCAAAGTCCTTGGATATTCCCAGGCCGCTGTTACCATACAGATCAAACAGTTAGAGCAGGAACTGGGGGCTCATCTCTTTGACCGGATCGGCAAACAGACCACCCTGACACACCAGGGCAGTGTTTTTTATGAATACGCAGCCTCGATCATACGGGACATGGCGCAGGCAAAAGATGCTGTTTCCCATCCCCAAAAACTGACGGGCCGCCTGTGTATCGGGACCATTGAGTCTATCTGCGCATCTATTTTCCCCAACCTCCTGACGGAGTACCACAAACGTCACCCGGAAGTGAACATCAGCATCCGCACCGACTCCCCGGACCAGCTGTTAGAGCAGATCAACAGCAACCAGTTGGATCTGGTTTATTTTATGGACAAGCGGGTCTATGATGTGAAATGGGAAAAAGTATTAGAAGAACCTGAGGATATCGTATTTGCAGCTACACCGGACCATCCTTTGGCCCAGCGTGACGAACCACTGGAACTGGATGAGATCCTTTCCTATCCTTTTGTTCTTACTGAAAAAGATGCCAGCTACCGCCTGCTCTTAGAGCAGTATCTGGCTGCTATGGGCAAGCATCTGGATCCTTATCTGGAGATTGGAAACACTGACTTTATCCTGCAGTTTTTAAGACAGAATACAGGTGTTACCTTCCTTCCCCATTTTACAGTAGAACGATCCGTAAAAGAAGGTTATCTGCGCATCCTTCCGGTAAAGCGTTTTGCCATCCGTACCTGGAGACAGCTCCTCTATCACAAAGATAAATGGGTAACACGGGAAATGGCGGAGTTTATCAAGCTGGCCCAGGAACTTTCTTAATCCCTTATTTTCTGTTCCATAAACTTTAGATAAGAAGGTCCTTTATTCTGTACTTTACATTTTCTATGATGTGCTGATATAATAAAAATATATGGTATGTATGAATTAATGTTATACATGTATTTTAAACATACTTACAGAATTTTGGAGGTCTTCATGGAACAAAATCTTTCTCAATATAAAATCTTTTATGAAGTAGCAAAAGCAGGCAACATTTCCAAAGCTGCCAAAGAACTTTATATCAGCCAGCCTGCCATCAGCAAGGCCATCAGCAAATTAGAGGACAGTCTGGGGCTTTCTCTGTTTACCCGCAGCTCCCGGGGAGTTCAGCTGACTTCTGAAGGGGAGATTTTGTTTGAACATGCAAAAGAGGCTTTTGATACTTTAAGCAGAGGTGAACAGGAGTTAAAACGGATCCAGGAATTTGACATCGGACATCTGCGCATTGGTGTCAGCAATACTCTCTGTAAATATGTACTGCTCCCTTATCTTAAAACCTTTATTGACCAGTATCCCCATATGAAAGTGACTATCGAAAGCCAGTCCACAGCCCAGACGCTTTCCAGGCTGGAACAGCAGAAACTGGACCTTGGCTTAGTGGCAGAGCCATCCCTTCGCAAGGATCTGGCGTTTATCCCGGTCATGGATATCCAAGATACCTTTGTCACTACACCGGCTTATCTGAACAATCTGTATGTACGGGAAGGTAAAGATACCAATATTTTTGAGACAGGAAATATCATGCTTTTAGATCAGAGCAATATGACCCGGCATCATGTAGATGATTACATGTCTGAAAATCATATTGTACCAAGACAGGTATTGGAAGTAACCACAATGGACCTGCTGATTGAATTCGTAAAGATCGGACTTGGGGTTGCCTGTGTTATCAAGGAACTGGTACAGAAAGAACTGGATAACGGTACACTGGTAGAATTACCACTGGAAATACCGATCCACAGACGGACCATTGGTTTTGCCTATCATCCCGCAAACCAGGCAATGTCACTGAAGACGTTTTTGGAATTTTTATATTAAAACAGATTTGGACCCGCGCTGACGCGCGGGTGGTGAGAGGGGCTCTCTTGAAAAAATGGTTTTACGCCATGCCGCTATATAAAAAACCGCAAAAAAACTCCCGGAATTTCAAAGGTCACAGCCTTCTGAACTTCCGGGAGTTTTAATATTTTATACGCGCTTCGCTACGTTTGGGTAGCGTGTACGGGAAACTCAAACTCCATTACATTACGTTTGAGTAGCGCGCAATTTCACAAAAGTAAAATTGTGCTTAGTTGTTGATCAGCTTATCAGACTCATTATTCCAGCTGTACAGCTTACGGATCTCAGCACCAACCTTCTCTGATGGATGCTCGGAAGCAAGCTTTCTCATAGCCTGGAAGTGTACCTGACGGCCTGCTGGGGACATATCAAGTAAGAATTCCTTAGCGAAGGTACCATCCTGGATATCGGACAGGATCTTCTTCATAGCCTTCTTAGTCTCAGCGGTAACGATCTTAGGTCCGGTTACATAATCACCATACTCAGCGGTATTGGAGATAGAGTAACGCATTCCAGCGAAACCAGACTGATAGATCAGGTCTACGATCAGCTTCATCTCATGGATACACTCGAAGTAAGCGTTTCTTGGATCATATCCAGCTTCTACCAGAGTCTCGAAACCAGCCTGCATTAAAGCGCAAACACCGCCGCAAAGAACAGCCTGCTCACCAAACAGGTCAGTTTCTGTCTCAGTACGGAAGGTGGTCTCTAACAGACCTGCTCTTGCACCACCGATTGCAAGGCCGTAAGCCAGTGCTTTCTCCAGTGCTTTTCCTGTATAATCCTGCTCTACAGCTACCAGACAAGGAGTTCCCTTGCCAGCCTGGTACTCACTACGTACAGTGTGGCCTGGTGCCTTAGGAGCGATCATGGTAACATCTACATTCTTTGGTGGCTTGATGCATCCGAAGTGGATATTGAAGCCATGTGCGAACATCAGCATATCGCCATCCTTTAAGTTTGGCTCGATGTCCTTCTTGTACATATCTGCCTGCAGCTCATCGTTGATCAGGATCATGATGATATCTGCTCTCTTTGCAGCCTCTGCTGCAGTATATACAGTGAAGCCCTGCTCTTCTGCTCTCTTCCAGGAGCGGCTTCCCTCATACAGACCAATGATAACATTGCATCCGGATTCCTTTAAGTTTAATGCATGTGCATGTCCCTGGCTGCCGTAACCAATAATAGCGATGGTCTTTCCCTCTAACATTGAAAGGTTACAGTCTTCCTGATAATAAATCTTTGCCATAGCGTTTTTTCCTCCTACTATCGTATAAAAGTATAAAACTTATCACCAGCAAATTCACTGGCATATTTATGTTAAGACAGCAAGTCCGACGCCTCTCTGTTCGCCTTTGGCTGCCCCCTTAAGCTCTTTTTTCATTTTGCCTTATGGCAAAATGCGGATGTCTTCGCTGCCACGCTCCAGTCCGGTGAGTCCGGTACGGGCCAGTTCCAGGATCTCATAATCTTCTAGCAGATTAATGAGCGCATCCAGTTTTGACTGGTCTCCTGTCAGCATAACAGTCAGGGAATCTTTTCCCACATCCACAATGGTTGCACGGAAAATACTTGAGATGGCGCTGACCGCCTGACGATCATTTGATCCGGCTCTTACCTTGATCATCATAAGCTCCCTGTATACAGAGCGATCCGGATGAAGTTCCTTGATATCTCTTACATCTTCCAGTTTATTTAACTGGTTCTTGATCTGCTCAAGAACATTCTGGTCTCCCAGTGACACAACGGTCATTCTGGAATACCTTGGGTCTGCAGTAACACCTACTGTCAGGCTCTCAATATTATATCCACGGCGGCTGAACATACCCGCTACACGGGACAGAACACCTGCCGTATTATCCACTAACAATGATAACACGATTCTGTCATCCATCATATCATTTGCCTCCATATCGGTCCGCCGCAGACAAATGTCTTTCAGCGTCCCACATATTAGTTTTTATAATAACAACCATTACCCACTTTGTCAATTGCCTAATAGTAATGGATATTATGCCTTCTGGTTATGATAAGAGCATTTTTCTCAATTCATTAATACTTTCAGCTATATAAGCAGCGTGGCAGTCTTCCATTTCCTTCCTGTCACCATAGCCAAACAGGACGCCTACGCACTCTAATCCCTGCTTTCTGGCCCCCAATACATCATGTTCTCTGTCACCGATCATCAGGATCTTTTCTTTTTTGTCAGAAAGGCCGCAGGTATCTAAAACATACTGGATCACATCCCCTTTTCCTACACGGGTCTCCTCCAGGTCAGCGCCTCCAACAAACTCAAAATAAGAAGCCAGATCAAAATGTTCCAGGATCTGCTTTGCAAATACCTCCGGTTTGGAGGTTGCAAGATACAGCTTCTTTCCCGCTGCTTTTAATTCTCCTAACATTTCCGGAATGCCTGGAAATACTTTATTCTGGCTCCAGCCTGTAACGGAAAAATATTCACGGTACACCTGGATCGCTTCCTTTGCCTGCTGTTCAGAAAAATCATAATATTTCTGGAAGCTGTCTTTTAATGGCGGACCGATAAAAGGACATAAACTGTCCAGATCATCCACCTGGATCCCATAGTGTTTTAATGCATACTGAACTGCCTTTGTGATCCCCTCTTTTGGATCTGTCAGCGTTCCGTCCAGGTCAAACAGCAGATAATCTTTATTTTTCATGTTGTAATTAATTCCCTTCTAAACAAATATTCAGCTTTCGTACCAGTCTGTGATCGCATTACCTTATTTTATATCAATTTCGGATCATCCCTGGTCTTCAAAAAGAGTCCCGTCTTTAAACGCCTTCATCATCTCATGTCCCACGCTGATATAAGGCGGGTACTCTACGATCTCATCCCGGCTAAACCAACCAGCCTCTGCCAGTTCATCTTCCTCTAACCGGATGGTATCATCTCCATCCAGGTCTGCGGTAAAACCGATCATCACAGAGTCAGAAAAGGACCATGGCTGGCTCTTGTAATAGCGGATATTTTTCACCTTCAGGCCTACTTCTTCCATTACTTCCCTGCGTACACATTCTTCAAATGTCTCGCCCACTTCCACATAACCTGCGATCAGTGCATACCTGCGGTAAGTGCCTCTTGCATACCGGGACATAAGCAGTTTGTCCCCATTTCGGATAGCTACGATCACAGCCGGACAGATCTTTGGATACTCTGTATGTCCGCAATCTGTACACACCATGGACCGTTCTGTAGTCCCAGCTCTCATCTTTGCGCCACAGCAGCCGCAGAACCTCCTGCTTTCTCTCCAACGGTAGATCTGGCTTCCTGTAATACCTGCAAACGCCTGATACCCCGGTTCCAGTTCCCTGAAGATCTGCATTCCTTCCAGGCGGTAGCTGCCAAATTCCGGCACTTTCAGATCATCTACCAGATAATAGCCTCTTTCACCGATGGAAAACAGATAGTACGCCTTTTCCCGGCAGTCTTCTTCTGAAAGAAGATCCTGAAAGGTAGGGATCACATAACCTTCTTTTTCTTTCAAAAGCATTACTTTATTGTATTCATAATGCAAAAGATAGTCTGTGAGTTCCGGCTTTTTATCTTTGTATGCCGGATCATATTTATAAGGTATCTCCTGTATCATTTTAACTTACGACTCCTTTAATAGCTCTTTTAATAATCCTTTTTCTGAAACCACTTTCTTCCGTCCACGCGCCGCAGACTGCTGAAGAAGAAATAATAAATAACAAAGGCAATGGAAGTAATGGTCCATGATAAAGGATAGCAGAACGCAGCTGCCAGGATGGATCTGTACTGTGGCAAGAAAAAGATGATCCAGATCACACGCAGACAGCAAACGCCAATCCCCGTCATGATCAACGGCATCCAGGCATCTCCTACACCGCGCAGTGTACCGGATAATATCTCTATGGTAATATAGGTGATCAATGTAGGCACCAGGAAATGGATCAGACTTAAACCGATCTCCTGTACCTGTGCATCTGATGTAAACAGATCAATCAGCAGATATCCTTTTAAGTATAATAAGGTGGATACGATCGCTGTCATAATCGTTCCAATGATCATACAGGCCCCGGCACCCTTATGCACACGGTCCATACGGCCGGCACCATAATTTTGTCCTACAAAAGTGGTGACAGAAATTCCCAAAGCATTGATCATCATCCAGTAAAGTCCGTCCACTTTTCCATAAGTAGCCCAGGCAGTTACATTATCTGTCCCCAGTGTATTTACACCTGACTGGATAATGATATTGGAAATGTTATACATAACCGACTGCATACCAGCCGGAATACCGATGCGCACGATACGCTGGAGCATCCGCCCGTCAATACGCACCTTGCTCCACACCAGTTTATACATATCTTCTGTATGTGTCAACGCATAAACCACCATGCAGGCACTGAAAAACTGGGAACTGATGGTGGCGATGGCTGCACCGGCAACACCCAGACGCAGTCCTGCTACCAGGATCAGGTCTAAGAGGATATTGACCATACAGCTTCCAATAAGGAAATATAAGGGGCGCTTGGAGTCCCCCACTGCACGCAGGATACCGGCTCCCATATTATAGATCAGGTTTGGTATCATACCCAGGAAATAGATACGGATGTATACAACCGCATATGTAAGTACATCTTCCGGAGTGTGCATGGCTGAAAGAGCCATATGGGCAAAAACAACACCGATGATCATAAACAGAACACCGCCTATAAGCGAAAACGCTACCGCCGTATGCACGGCCCAATGCACCTTATCCGGCTTTCTGGCACCATAAAACTGGGAAATAACTACAGTCGCACCACTGGAAAGGCCAACGAAAAAGCCCACCAGAAGATTGATCAGGGTACTGGTAGTACCGCCAACTGCTGCCAGTGCCTGTTTGCCTACAAAACGGCCTACTACCACTGCATCTGCTGTATTGTAAAGCTGCTGAAAAAATGTGCCAAACAAAATCGGAAAAAAGAATAATAACAGCTGACCGAAAATGCTGCCTTCCGTAATCTTATTGGTATTGACCTTATTTTTTATCTCTTTCATCTTTTTCTCCCAGATTTTTCCAACAAATAGAGAAAAGGATACCCACCAGTTGAAAAATTTTCACTTACTGATGGGCACCATGTTTATTTAGTATCTTCTTTTGCAGCGATCTCAGAAATAGATTTTACAAGACCTGCTATTCCCTGGATATCAGACGGGATGATGATCTTATTGGCTTTTCCGTCTGCTGCCGCCTGGAAGGCTTCCAG
>ULYF01062867.1_pt1 | contig 19778 bp, 17 predicted proteins | sample 1961941 | NCBI WGS metagenome assembly ULYF01 (sample SAMEA4835857, study PRJEB28245) | human gut metagenome | biome: gut microbiome; material: fecal sample | place: Denmark | collected 2008 | reverse complement strand
GAACCCCTCTGGTGTCACCTGTATTTCCATCATGTATTGCCTTCCATGAAAATATCTTCTACTTGACATGGAGTCAAATTCTTCAATGTGCGATGCGGCCACTGAGTATTATAGAACTCAATATAGGAATCAACTCCCCGCTTGAAGTCTGCTTCAGATGTATAATTCTTTCGATAGACTTCCTCTTTTTTGAATATGGCAAAGAAAGATTCAGCTACAGCATCGTCATGCGGCTTACCGGAATTGGAAAAGGATTGTATCACAGAATGCTCATGAAGTAATTGTTGGAAACGATGAGATGTATATTGAGAACCTCTGTCACTATGAAAAATAAGCTTGGCTTCTGGGGTGCGTTGTTCCCATGCCATTTTAAATGTGGATGTGATTAATTGGGTACTGTTCTTTTTTGAAATCTTATAAGCAATGACCTTACGGGAAAACAGATCCAAAATCACACAGGTGTAAAGATAGTGGTTTCTCAACTTAAAACAAGTAACATCACTGACCCAAATTTGATTTGGCCGATCTGCTTGGAAGTGCTGCCGGAGAATGTTCTTTTTCTTTTCCGGCTCATGAAGCTTTAGATAATCCTGTTTGGCAGTTGTCCGGATGCTGGATAGTCCCATTTCACGCATCAGCTTCGCCACATATTCTGTGCTGACCTGATGTCCTCGTTGAACAAGGATCGTACGAATCTTCTCAGCGCCCAACACTTGGCGATACTCATCAAACACCTCACGAATCAGGACGCAGTATTCCTCCCGGCGTTTCTCAAACCATGCGCTACTCCGCTTATTTCGGAGAATATGGTTGTAGAAAGTTCCTCGAGGGACATCCAGTGCCTCACAAGAGCAACTCTAATTCATGTAGCGTCTCTTTCAGTGGGGCGTGAACAGTACAATTGACCGTCTTCAAAATAGTAACGATGTTTTCAAGCTTCGTGACTCGACGTAAGAGCATATCGCATTCTTGAGTAGTGAGAGTGCGTTTTTCTTCGAGGCTTATATCACCATACTTCTTTGCCGAGCGATAGATGGTACGTTCACATACTCCATATTCTACGCTTTGAACGACCTTACCCAATCTGGACAACTGACCATGATTTATCCAGATTGGGTAGGGTCGTTCTCTGCCTGTAGTCCTTGTGAATTTCGGATGCCGTGTGTCACTGGTCAGAAGCAAACGATCCAAAACTAGAGAGCAAAACGTGTGAATTGTGGGATTCGAACCCCTGCTGACGTCACCCACATCAGTTTTAGGCCTTGCGGTTCATGGCTTTCTCCTCTATATGACATGGTATTTAGTCTCTCGGTATATTATTGGACTACTGACTTTTAATGGTTCAATTCTTCTATCCAAGGAAACGGTTCTTCAAAATGTTGTCAAATTAGTTCTTCTGTTATATAATAAAAATACATTATTGTGGGCGGGTGGATAAAGTGAAGAGAAGGATATTGTGCTTGGACGGCGGTGGAATTAAAGGGTTATTTGCTGCAACAATCTTATCAAAGATAGAGGAACTAACTGGTAACCCAATTTTCCGCTACTTTGATATGATTTCAGGGACCTCTACTGGTGCAATTATAGCAGCAGGCATTGCCTTAGGAATTCCAGCATCTCAAATTTGCGACCTATATGTTAAACATGCACCCCAAATTTTTCCTCAAGATAAAAAATTGTTCCGCCATTTACGGCAAATTTGTTCGTCAAAATATACTAATACGGAATTATCTACCCAACTAGAGGAGATATTCCAGGATTTTACTGTTGGAGATTGTAAGACTAGGCTTCTAATTCCAAGTTATAATCTGTCTACTGGAAAGGTCCAAGTATTTAAAACTTCCCATGCTGATGATTTAAAATGCGACTACAAATTAAAGCTGGTTGATGTTTTGCTGGCTACTACTGCTGCACCTACATATTTGCCCCCGCATCAAACTCCGATGGGCACTTATATTGATGGGGGCATCGGCGCAAACAACCCGTCTTTATTAGCATTAGCAGAAGCGGTCAGTTCCAGATGCCAGTGGCCCCGGGAGGATATTTATCTTCTTAGTCTTGGATGTACAGAATCAATTTCTGAGGCTACCACAGGAAGAGAAAAAATGGGAGCCCTCGATGTGCTGAAAATTATTTCTACGTTTATGAACGCTGAATCGCAGTACAGTCACAATATTGTTCAGATTTTGCTATCCCCAGAGCAATACTTGCGTGTAAATCCAGTGGATCGGGGAAATCAAGGTTCTCTAGACAAGAGCACTCCAGAAACACTTCACTATTTGCAGGCTATGGGCAACCAACAATTTCAGAGCAATTTGGAGAAAATGCAAAGTATGTTTTTTGATGGTTTTGCAGAGCCGTTTCAACCCTGCCATTCCTGTCATTAACTGAGCATTATCAGAAATCACTCTACCGGAGGTGTGAATGTTGCGGTATTTAGGCTCAAAAACTCTTTTAGTTGAGCAAATCAATGAATTAATTGATCCACAACCCAAGGGTTCTGTGTTTTGTGATCCGTTCGGCGGGATTGGTACGGTAGGAAGCTATATGAAGCAAAAAGGGTTTCAAGTGATTAGTGGTGACTTGCTTCAATTTGCGCATTATTTTCAAAAAGCTTTGATCCAACTTGATGCCCCGCCAACATTTCCAAACCTTATTTCAGAAACTGGGGGAGATGTAGAGAGTTTTTTAAATCAAATCTCTGCACAACATGGGTGGCTAATCAAATCATATTGTGAGGAACGTAGCTTTTTCACTCAGGAAAATGCCGAGCATATTCAGGGGTGTATTGATGCGATTTGGGGTTGGAAGGCAAGTCATCACATTGATGAAAATGAATACGCTTTTTTGATTGCTTCGTTGATTCAATCCATGGATCGTGTTGCCAATACTGCGGGCACTTATTATGCCTACTTAAAGCGGTATTATAGAAAAGCCATTCAGCCTTTTAACTTTCGCTTTTTACACCCTGTTCAGGGAGAATATCCTTGCCAATGCTATTTGAAAGATGCAAATACATTAGTCAAACAACATGAATGCCAAATTCTGTACCTAGATCCGCCCTATAATACTCGAGACTATGCAAAATACTATCATTTACCAGAGACCATTGCGAGAGGAGAAGTTCCCATCCCAACAGGGAAATCTGGAGTACCGGATCGGCATGAGATTCGATCTCCATATATTCAGCAAACGAAAGTAGAGGGAGCGTTTCGTGAGTTGCTTGCCTCAAGTTGCTGCCAGATGATACTATTCCACTATACAGATAATGGGCTTCTACACGAGGAGTTTATCAGAGACACCTTATCTGAGCTGGGGGGCACGATAGAAGAATATTTTTTCGATTGCAAGGGTTATCGTACTAGCAGTCTAAGCTCATCCGTGAGTAGTAAACACCATGTCTACAAGGTGACGCTATGAACCATCTTTTACCTGATCTTAATTCTCCACTATGTGAATTAGAAAGATTTTCGGATGTAGGAGCTATTGTTACAGATCTTGATGGAACTTTTATTAAACAAGACGGGAACGTTTTGAGTCAATTAAAAGGAATTCAGCAACAGTTTAGTCATCGCGCTATTACCGTTACAATTGCTACAGGAAGAACCTATGCTGGGGCCAAAGAGATTGCCAACCAAATGAAAATCAAAAAAGGAACTCCAATAGCACTATATAATGGCGCTATTGTTTTGCCATATCAGATAAACAATATTCTTTTTCGGAAAACGATTCCTAACTCTGTGCTTAAAGAGTTATGTACTAAGATGGATTTAAATCATCAGTATCTCTTAGCCTATTATTGTATGTCAGATGGTGGACAAGATATTCAAGAAACGGTCCATGGATTTGGACCGGGTAAACCAGAAAAAGATGTTAATGGGATGCAAATCCTCTGGCATACAAAAGATGATCTGGAGCATTTATGCCCCACCGTTAAAGAATTTACACCTAATTTTAGTTTTGGAGATTCACTTTTTTCGCGGGACGTTGAACCGTGCAGTATTTTGATTGACTGGCGACTATTAGGAGAACAGATAGAAGAGGTTGCACAGTATTTAGATCAATGTCCTTTAATTTCCTGTACACGTAGTGGAAGCGTGTTTTGGGAAATCAGGGCAAATGGTGTACACAAGGGGATTATTTTCGAATATTTAAATCGCAGTGGCAAGTGTGTTGCCGTAGGTGATAATGACAATGATATTGAGTTGCTGAAGGAGGCGGACATTGGAGTCGTAGTAGCTAATGGTTCACCAGCGGCAAAGGCGGTAGCGCAATATGAATGCCAGGAGAACGGCACTCTAGGTGTGTTGGAATTAGTTCGAACAATTAAAGAGGCAAACCGTTACTGTTAGGAGGCTCAATAAATGAGTTTATGCTATCGAGACTTTTTGGAAAGCTTATCAAAAAGCCTATGGACTATACAGGAGTTTAACACATTGCTCCAGCAATATGCCGAGTCTGCTGCATTGAAAAGTATTGCTTTGGAGATAACTGGTTCAAGGGGGGAGAAAAGCGTTTGCGGTCAAGAGCTTACAGAACAGCCGAAGATGGATACTTCGCTGGATAGTAAAGATTCTTCTGTCCAAATTCGGTGTCGCATTTGGGCTGAACAGGCAGTTGATGCACAGATTCAGACAGAGCTTTCCGATATTATGCGAAACTATTTACATCTACCACGTGCCAGTGAGTGTCTCTTACCCTCCTATGGGAACGCTGCAGTAAAAGAAAAGTGCAATTTCACGCTACACCGTTTTTTGGATCATGGACAAGCTGTAGCTGTTTTTATGGTGGACTTGGATCATTTCAAAAAGGTAAATGACAAATATGACCATGATATAGGCAGTGCAGTTTTAGTACAGTTTAGTGAACTGCTGCGGCAACAATGCCAAGAAGAAGCGATTACAATTCACCGCAGCGGTGATGAATTTTTTATTCTTATGCCCTATGATGATATTTCTGCTCCTTTGAGTTTGGCATATCGGATTCGAGAGACTGCGCGTACCCATTTGTATCAGGGAGTGCAAGGAATCGACCTGACTGCGGCACAGGGAATTTGCCTATGTCAGAATAAAGAGATTTCTTTTGAAGAAGCGGTAAAGAATGCTGAGGACGCATATTATCCAAAAGTGAAGAATCAGACAAAAATGCGAGACTCTGTGCGCTTGGTATGTCCCGGAAATTCTCAGTGCTCTCGTGGTGAGGAGAATCGCAAAGAGGCGTTTGTTATTGTAAAAACCCATCTAGATTGTAGTTCCTTGTTTCAAAATCCCTATCTGGATTTTCTCTCCTCTTTTGCCGCTTGTCGAAAGAATGAAGCGCTTGCGCAAGACGAGATAGACGGTGCTATTGGGTGGATTACTCCTGGCGACACGACAGGAATGCTACTGCTTGGCAAATCAACCGGGACTAGTTATCAATGTGAATGGTCCCTAGATGAATTAGCATTTGCTTTGTTCCATGGCTTCTGCCGCAATGATATATTAGGCCGCAACAGGAAGATTAAACTGGCTTTTTATGAAGAATCACAGAGCTTTACTATCTTCCTGGATAATGATGTCCTGTATTCCTCTAGGGAAAAAACTTCTGAAGAGAAATGCGAAAGCTATAGCCTAAAACTGCCAGAAAAGGGCGCTGGGCAATATGAAGTGAGAACATCTGTTTTAATTCAAATTGGATATCAAGAGCTTCCTATTCCAGAAGAATGTTTTTATCGTGTAATCCGTATAGACTCCAGAGCTACTATCGGTGGAAATTTGCCTGACTTTTGGGCTGCAGCTCTTTCTGAACTGATTGAATTACTGTGGGACAAGCCGTTTCTTGAGCATGTCCTAGTCTGCGGAAAGCGGGAATATGGCCAAACTTTTTGTGATATTTTAGAGCATTGTAGGCAGTGGGGAGATGGAGCATACTCCTTTTCGTTTCTATCAAAAAAAATACGGCAACCAATTGAACATATTCAAGGCTGCCAGAAGCATCTAGTTGACGCAGTTCAATTTATCAAGCCTGATGATCGCCAGCACCTGATTTCTTCCTTGGCAGATGTCTGTCAAGGGGATAGCTGGCATCAGCGAGTACCCAGTTTGAATCCGGATACATGTCATCACTTTTTAAATCGAAGCCTAGGCTATGAGAAAATCAGGCTGAGAATCGAAGATGGCTGTGTTGTCGATACGATGGAGGAAGCGTTTCCTACTGTTTTAGAGATTATTCGTAATTGCTCTGTCGATAATTATTTGGATAATATCAGGGATCAAGCTGGCCGGGTTTTTAGAGAACTTCCGAATTTCAAGGTTGTAGTGAAAAAGCCTAGTAGCAAACATGTGCCAGAATACTACGAGGAAGAAAAGGAGCAACTGGAGTCCTATTATCAGTCTGTGTTCAGTGATGAAGATGGCTTTTTTCAAAAACATCTACGAGAAAATGGACAATATGATGCTGTTTTAAGGCATATTAACCATCTTATTACTAAAGGCGGCATACAATATGCAACCAGGCGGGCAATTCTAGTTGTTCCGCATATTATTGGCAATCCCGAAGACATTATGCCTTTAGGTTTGGTTGCGGTTTATATTGCGCCACGAATGCTTGAAGATGATATAATACTCGACTTTACCTTTACATGGAGGACTGTAGAAGCAATGGTAGGATTCCCATACAGCCTATACGGGTCAGTCAGGTATGCTGAGAAAATATTGGAAGCTGTTCAACGTGAATGCTCAGCAAGCCAAGGAAGTCGATTAAAGATGGGGACGTTGTCTTATTTAGCATACAGTTTTCATATGTTTTTGGACAAGCCTTATACTCAAATTATCAGAGGAATTATCAATGATGCTTCAATATAATAGTGAAAAAGGCATCTCTGACCGAGAGTGGGTAATATCAATATACGAGTTAAGCTCTCTAGTCACAAAGGGAGTCCTTTCTTTCAATTGCAGTAAGGGTGAATTGTTACACTATCAACTGATAGGGAAATTGGAAGATATAAGTTTGGAATTCCCAAATGTTTTGCATTATTTAGATCGCTTTTTGCTTATACTTCCTGGTTCTGTCAAGGAGCAGCAAGTTTTTTGGGAACGATTTTATTCTCTTTATGGTGCAGAGTACCTCCATATGATTGACGTAGCACGCAATCTTTCCTGTATGCGCTATTTTAGAGAATTACTAAATGAGTGTAGCATGTTACCTCCGAATTTCAAAATACTAGATTACGGCTGTGGCCCGGGATTATCCTTAGACGTGTTTGGCTATGATCATTTAGTTGGCTACGATAATAGTCCTAAGATGTTAGAACAGGCCAAAGCCCGGGGATTAAACGTTTTGAGTAAAAAAGAGTTTGACAGTATGTCACCATGCAGCTTTGATGGAAGCATTGCGTGCTATGTATTGCACATGGCTATACCGGAAAATGATATTATTAAGTTAGCAGGGCTTATGAAGGTTGGTGGGGTTCTAGTGGCAAATTACTATAAAGATCTCGGCTTGGAAAGAGTGTCGTTGATGCTTCAGAAGTTGGGATTTTCCGCTCAAAAAGTGGATGATCAGGAAAGGCGGTTTGGAAGTGTGTACATCTATCGAAAACAAGCACTGTTTTCTTCCCTTGGATGAAGTTAAACGTCAGATGGTATGTGAGCCAACGGATTACTTTGACTCACAGCTGTCTCTGTTTGTCCGAAAAGGGGAGAAATCCTATATTTTGGAAGATGATCTGCCCTTCTATGCGCATTTAGCGAAAATTAATGCTCAGATAACTGACCAAGATCGTCAGCGGTTTGGCGGCGTTGGAAATCTCTTTGCCCAGTTTATAAAGCTGTCCGAACACACGGCAATCTATCTTCCAGATCGCTCTGCAGAAAAGCCACTACCTGCTTTTGTGCGCAATCTGTTCTATTATAGTGAATTTATAGATAGCACACTCCCGCTTGATTCCGTTCCTGCACGATTTGAACTCATGGATATCATTGTTATTACCTATGAACCGTCTGTGAAACGCTACATAGAGCAGGCTATCCAAAGGAAGCGGGAATTGGATCGGGTTCGACACTCCAATTTTGTCAATACTGCTTCATATATGGGGAATAAGAAGAAGATAGCGGGATTTATCATAGAGTCTATGTTTCCGTACATATCAGAGGACAGCGTTTTTGTGGACCTAATGTGCGGCTCTGGTGCAATGTCCCAAGCGTTTGCCCAACTTGGCCCCACCTATGCTTCTGATGCTCAGGAGTTTTGCCAGTTACTTGCGAAGGTGCAGGGGCGTGGCTTCACAAAATTGCGGGCACATCAGGTGCTGGAACGTATCGTATCCAACTATGATCATCATATTCAAGCTTTGAAATGCCTTTATCAGAAGCAGTTAGAGGAAGAGGAAAAACTGTACCTCCAAGATTGGTCAAATCGGGAGGTTGTGTTTTCGGCTTATAACGAGTTTGTCACTCGGTTTCAGCTCTACTCTTCCACATCTCCAATATCATCGGAACTGGCTGCTTTGATTTCACAATACAAGGCAAATCCGAAAAAGTTTCCCTATTGCCTGTTTACTCTATATTTTTCAAATGTCTTTTTTGGCCTGTTGCAATGTATCCAGTTAGACAGTTTGCGCTATGCAGTGGATCAACTGAAGGGTGAAGAAAAAAGGTGGGCTCTGGGCATTTTGGTAGTAACCGCTTATCAGGTATCTTCTGGTCATGCAGGTCATTTCGCACAACCAAGGAGGATTTCATCTCAGAACATTTTGGAAACCCTTTCTCAGCGGCAAAAATCTGCATACCATGAATTTTCCAAACGATTTCTGTGCCTTGCAGAAGAGAGTGAGAGATGTCAAAATGAAGTCAAACTCATTTCGGGACCGTGGCAAAACGCACTTGAGTTTGCTGACAAGTACATAGGGAAACGAGCAGTGATTTATCTGGATGCCCCGTATAAGCGCGATGAGTATAGCCGATATTATCATGTGCTGGAAACACTAGTGAAATACGACTATCCCTCCAGTGAACTCAAAGGGCGTATTCGTTCAAAAAAGGAAGGAGAACGGTTTTCTACTGAGTTTTTTACTAAGACTTCTTCAAAAGTGGATAATATCTTTATCAAGATAATCACACAGGTACTAGAGGCTGGTATGACATGCGTTTGGAGTTACTCAGACAATGGCGTTGCCTCAGTGATTGATGTAATCAATAAGGTAAAAAATCTCGTACCCTGTAAGATTCATTTATATGGCATTCCGTATCAGCATCAGTCTCAAAGAAAAGAAAGCCATAAATTATCGGTGACGGAATATTGCATTGTATTGTCTCCCCGATAAGTGTGAACGCCCCACATATTTCGGTAAGCGCTTGTTTACTGATGAGGACGGATTAAGGTTGTTTTATCAATGAAGTTATGTAAGCCACTGCGCATCAGTGGTTATGGATATGCATCTTTTTTGTCAACACAAGGCAAAATGAATGACCCTACCCAATCTGAGCAAAGAGATGTCAATGTTCAGAATAGGTAGGGCCATTTTATGCCAGAAACCATTGTGCCACAATGGTTTCTGGCTTTCCCATTATAGAGGGCCCTATGTCACCAAACAAATACAAACAGGGCAAAATCAAGACACAAAACGCGTAAGCGGCAGAATTTGAACCCCGACTGTGTCACTGGGAGGCGTGTTCATCACTCATGAATGCGTTTTCAACCTAGTATGGTATCAGACTTTTCAAGGTATAATGTGGGCGTTGTGTATTGTAAAACTCGATGTAGGAGGCAAGCCCACGCTTGGAAGCCGTCTCTGAGGTGTAAACTTTTCTTTCCAAGCCGCCCTCATCTTTGAGAACAATGTCCTAGCTCATTTCCACTGCAAAAATAGAAATTGAACAAATCTTGTAAGGATTTGTCCATAAACATCACAACTGCCAACAAGATTAGCAGGCCGCCGGACATCACCATAAGCAAACGCATGGATGTTTTATCTGCAAGCAGACCGAACACGACCATGTCAATGGGCAAAAGGCTGGAGTAAGCAGCCCCAAACAATCCGAATACTCGCCCTGACATTTCCGGTGTACTGTTCTCCTGTAAGAGAGTGGTAGATACTGTCTGCACCATGGTCAGCGCAACTTCATAAACAGCCATCAGCACCAGATACATATAAAAGTTCTTTACCAAGCCCATGAGGGTTGCCAGCAATCCAAAGGATACCATTCCCACCAGCAGCGTTTTGGTATGGCGCTTGAATCCGCCCCAAGTACTGATCAACAAGCCACCTGCCATCATGCCCAAAAAGCCGATGACTTCTACCAGCGTTATGTGAAAATAGGTGTCTCCATAATAGCGGCTGACAAACAAAGTTGCGAGAAACCCTGCGGGAACACACAGGAAAATGAAATTGATCGCCGTTCAAATACTAACACCCGAAAAGGAAGCCGATGAAGCAACCATGAAACGGATCAACATTATGCGCCAATCGCTGAATCAGAGCGATCTTCTCATGGTCGAGGGTATTATCCAAACAATCAAAGAAAGCCGAAAACAGAGGAAGTGTAATAAATACAACTTTCGTTTTTTATGTCTTTTCCGAGGTACGCACTAACGGCAAGCAGGGCAAGTGTAGCCACACTTGTGTTTTTGGCAAGCAATTCGAGTGTGAACACATTCAAAATTTTTGCGCTGTGCGGCGGCAAAAATGCTTGCCAAAATGCTTGTTGGGGAGCCTCCCTGAACCCAGCTGTCTGCGGCGCGGTGCTGACACTCCGTGCCTTAACTTTGGGACATTTTGTCCCAAAGCAGAAATGCTGGGGAACAGCAAAAGCTGTTCCCCAGCAGGTTGGAAAATGTGGAAAGTATTTAGCAATATCCGTGCAGGACATATAATCATATTACCCCCTCAAAAACCGAGGCTGGAAACCCTTGCAAATAGGGCGTTTTTTCGGGCTAAATGTTCACACATCAGCTCTGCTTTTTAAGGTGTTCCCGATAGCAGAAAACACAACCGATCCCTCGCCAATAAGAACACCCCGCACAAGGCGTTCCTTCCGGTGCCTTCTGCGGGGTGGGGGCTGCTTTGTGCGGGATCTCTTTCTTCATATGCTCGTAGGGACTGTTGGTAAAGTTCATAAGTAAACCTCCGTTCGTGTTCAACCCAATCCCCAGCCCTTTCCCAATCATGGGAAAGGGTGCGGCTCTGGAGGATATACCCCCGCCGCCGGGAAATAGCACAGCCGGGGCCGCCAGTCGAGGGCAAGCCGCCGATAAGCGGCGGTGCTGATGCACCCTTGACAGACAGCTCCCGGCTGTTTTGAACGATATGCGGCGACGGAGGATATACCACCCGAGCCATGTTTGGGAGAAACGAGTTTGAGACAATTTGTCCCGAAATTGAGGAACGTAAAGCCTGCCTTTATCTCATTGCTCGGCGTTTCCTCTTGCTTATTATGAAATGCCATTGTCTTGGTGGACTATATATTGCACAAATAATTTTTATCAGGTATAATTATTTCGACACAATTATGCTCAAAAAGCAGGTGTCTCCCTGTAAATTATTATCAAACATATTTTTAATGTGAATGATTTACAGGAGGCACAATATGATTATCTTTTTGGAGGCCACCAATATGATTATTAAGAGATTAGAAATAAAAAATCTACATGGCATTTACAATTACAACGTAAGTTTCAATGATGATTTAACGTTCATTTTTGGAGAGAACGGTTGCGGAAAAACAACTATTCTCGACATTGTGTCCTCAATTGTCACGGGGCGCCTTTATAATCTTTTTTCGTATGATTTTGATGAAATTGTTCTTTCTTATCGAAAAGCAACAAAGAGAAGCAAATTAGAAAAGATAAGAATTCGAGCCCTCGACGATGCGTATGAAGTGTCCCTGAATAATTCCGAGATACAAGAAGTAATTGAAGATATTCGCAGGCCTGATGAAATGTATTCGAGAGAAAACGATGAATATGCATTTGAGCGTCGGTTTATGAGTATGTATAAATCCCCTCGCTTTTTAAAAGATACATTTAACTACATATATTTACCGTTAAGCAGAAACTCTCAAGATGGCACTGATATGATGGACTCAATTGCATATCGTAGACGTAGATCCATGCTATATTCTGAAAAAGATATTGTAAACAAGAACTATCTCAATGATTCTCTGCGGTATGTAGAAGAAATTATCCGTACTGGTTGCATGAGAATTACAACAACAGAAAATTCCATCAACTCAAAATTTAGAAGCAATATTCTTACATCCTCACTAAAAGTAACAAGTGAATACAATTTTATGAAGCTTCTTGATTCAGTTCAAGACGAAAATACACTCTCAAACATTGAAAAGAATCGTTCTGAATATATCAGAACATTGCATTCTCTTGGAGAATGGAATGATGATACTAATAAGCGAGTTGAAAACTTTTTCAAAAAATACCGATCTACTTTTGAAAAGATGCAGCAAGAAGATCGCAACGGAGGCCACGGAGTTACAATCGACTTCTTGTTAATGAATATGGAATTTAATCGCATCAAAGAGATCGCATCGCAAGCACAAGAAATTGAGCGTGAAAAAGAAAAGGTTAGGACACCGATTACTGCATTTTTAAATACGGTTAATGACTTTTTCGGAATTGGAGAAGACAAAAAACACATTTCAATTAGTAATGAGGGCAAAATACGCGTTGAAGCTGATTCGCCGCACAGGAAACTGTCTCTATATAGCTTATCATCTGGCGAAAAGCAAATTATAATTATTTTTGCTTGTTTAATATTTGGATTACCAGTTGGCCAGAGCGGAATATACATCATTGATGAGCCTGAAGCTTCTCTTCATTTGGCATGGCAGAAAAGTTTTGTAGAATCTATAAGAAGAGTAAATAATTCTATCCAATTGATTTTTGCAACCCACGCTCCCGAAATTATCGGAAAATACTCTGATCATGCAGTCAAGCTCCAAAAGAAGATTAATCCTTTAGCTAAAGAGATGGATGATATGTATGATGAATGATAATGTTGAAGGTTTGTCTTTTTCACGAGAGGCTCTTTCAAATAGATCTTTATTTTTGGCCCAGCTTAATGACATCAATATTTATGTTGAAGATGTGGGAAAAGAATATGAATATGAAGAAATATTTGAAAGACTCTTTGAAAACAATTTAAATATTTTTAGTATTTTCCCTCTTGGCGGAAAAGAGGCTGTTATAAAAGGTCATCAGTCAAAAGGCTTGCGTGATTCCAATGGAAAACTAAATATATTTATCGTGGATGGAGATTTTGATAATCTATGGGATGATCAAAAAATAATATCTCCTAATCTGATTTATTTAACTCGTTATAATATTGAAAGCTACTATTGTTCCAAAGAAGCTGTCATCAAGTTCATCCGTAGTTTTCTAAAATGTACTCGTAACGAGGCCGAAGCCAAGATACATTTTGATGCATGGCAGCAAAGCGTTAGAGATGGATTGGGAAGGCTGTTCGTATTATTTGCAATAGTCAAGCGGCATCGTCCAGAGCTGCCAAATGTAAAACTTGGAACAGGGAAGTTTTTAGACGAAAATGGGTGCCTAATAGCTGAAGAATATGAAAACTATTATCAAATGGTCTCTCAAGAGATTGGCTCAACAGACACGCACATTGAACAAATACGCGAGAGAATACATACGCAATTCAACGGAAATGAAGATGACAAAGTCCTTTCTGTAATTTGTGGAAAATATCAATTCGAAAGTCTTTGTCGTCAATTGAGAGGTTGTTGCCGAAAAAATATAAATCGCGAGATTTTCCGCACGGTGCTAATATCCAACTTTGACATACAGCACCTCAGTTTTCTAAAAGATAAGATACTTCAGTTGATGGCAGATAATTTATTAGAAAGCAATAGCGCCTAAGCAAGAATATTTTAAATTTGAAATTTGTAGGGTTTTAATCATTCGCATCAAAATACTGATTTGAACGCCCCCGCCTAATCTGAACAGTTTGTATGAGACTGACGGATTAGGTGGGGTTGTTTTATGGCTGAAAACCTTGACACAGCAGGGTTTTCAGCCATTTTCATATCTGTAATAGAAATGGGACATGAAAACACCAAAAACTTGAAATCGATTTACAAAACAGAAGATTTCCGAAATCTGAACCCCTATATGCCAACCTCTTGGGATTGGCACCACTACGTTTGGTAGTCTTCCTCCATCTGGCATGGAGTCCAATTTTTTAATGTGCGATAAGGCCATGTTGTATTGCGGAATTCAATATATGAGTCGATCCTGTTCTTGAACTCTGATTCAGAAGCATAGTCCCTCCGATTTTGAAGTACTTCGGACACAGATCAACCCCATCTCACGCACAGATATCAGCCACAAATCTTGTGCTGACTTTGTGCTCCCTCTGCATGAGAATCATGCGGATTTTCTCAGTGCCAAGCAAAGTCTGTCTGCGGACATTGAATTTCAATCGTCGCTCCCCCCACGGTGAGCGACGATCACCTCACATCCAACGCTTCGTCCGGCTCGGATTTCAAGCCACGCTCCCCGTGAGGGGAGCGACAGCCCTATATGGCGCATATCGCCAAGTATGGCAATTTCAATCCACGCTCCCCGTGAGGGGAGCGACACAGGTCAACGCCCTCGATGATCTTGATTTTCGAATTTCAATCCACGCTCCCCGTGAGGGGAGCGACACATCTGCGCGCGGGTGCAGCTCATGTCCGGGCTATTTCAATCCACGCTCCCCGTGAGGGGAGCGACTCTTGACCCACACGAAGGCGACGGTCACATAACGATTTCAATCCACGCTCCCCGTAAGGGGAGCGACCTGGTCCATCCATGTGGAGTTCCTGACGGACCAATTTCAATCCACGCTCCCCGTGAGGGGAGCGACAGCCATCCTCTGCATCCCTTTGGATATTGCCAACATTTCAATCCACGCTCCCCGTGAGGGGAGCGACCATACGATACCTACAGGCACACCGCCAAGTATTGATTTCAATCCACGCTCCCCGTAAGGGGAGCGACCCAGGTATCTAACCCTTCCTGGGGCGGGAATACCAATTTCAATCCACGCTCCCCGTAAGGGGAGCGACCGCCTTGATTAGCAGACAACGTATTTAGGAAAAAATTTCAATCCACGCTCCCCGTAAGGGGAGCGACCATGGTGTTCCGCTGCAATGGCGCCCCCAAGGTATTTCAATCCACGCTCCCCGTAAGGGGAGCGACCTGCACAACGGGCAATAACATCTTACATCATTAATTTCAATCCACGCTCCCCGTAAGGGGAGCGACACCCACCGGATCACCGTGCGCCGGGCCTCCATCCCATTTCAATCCACGCTCCCCGTAAGGGGAGCGACTCGGTGCCGGATCGTCATCCCGACGCCCCTTCAATTTCAATCCACGCTCCCCGTAAGGGGAGCGACGTGCCCAAGCTGCCGTCGGACCCGGAAATTACCAATTTCAATCCACGCTCCCCGTAAGGGGAGCGACAGTTTGTGGGCCGTGGCTGTCTGCGCCATTGTCAATTTCAATCCACGCTCCCCGTGAGGGGAGCGACCTGGGGCGGGTGGCATGATCCGCCAAGACGCTTGATTTCAATCCACGCTCCCCGTGAGGGGAGCGACAGCGAAACAGCACAAAGGCACAGGTATGTTTTGTGACAAATGTGCAATTTCGTAAACCGGAATGGCTAGGAGCCGTGTCTGTGTCACAGTTCGCACGCTTAAATTTACGGAAATCTCCTGTCCATTTGATGATATTTGAGTGCGAACCTGCCGGGAAAACGATGTTCGCTTCCCCTTCGCACTCAGAGGATCAGAGGGGCCTCCGGTTGGTAGCTGCGCTGATTGCCGAAGTGCTCGATCTTGTTTTCATAGCGCTTTCCCAGATAGTAAAACCGCAGACTATCTCTTTCCGGGTCCATGATGGAGAGCAGTTTGGCCTGCAGCACCTTGCACTGGGCAGTGTCCAGCATACACTCAAAGACGGAGTTCTGGACCCGCTGGCCGTAGTTGACGCACTGCCTGGCGATCTGCCGCAGGCGTTTGCGGCCGGCGGGGTCCTCCGTGTTCACATCATAGGTAATCAGTACCAGCATCCGGACACCTCACTTCCACAAAAAGGGCGGGTATTCCTCCAGGTCGTCCCGCAGAGTCCGGGCCAACAGCAGCGCCTGTACATAGGGGATTAGGCCCCAGGGGATCTTCTCTCCCAGATAGGGGTGCTTCAGTTCAGTTTTCTTCCGCTCCTGCCAGTGGGTCAAAAAGACCTTGCGCCCGGAGTCCGTCAGATAGACCGCCCCATTTTCCCGGAACTCGAAGTCGTCCCTGTGCACGACACGATTGTTGATTAGAGTCAGGACGAAGCGGTCCGCAAGGCAGGGACGCAGTTCCTCCATCAAGTCCAGGGCAAAAGAGGTTCGCCCGGGGCGGTCCCGGTGGAGAAATCCCACATAGGCGTCCAGCCCCACGCTCTCCAGAGCGGAGGCACAGTCGTGAGTCAGCAGGCTGTATGCGAAGGACAGCAGGGCGTTGACCGGGTCCAGCGGCGGCCGGCGGTTTCGGTTCGAAAAGGCAAACAGCGGTTTCTCCCCTAAGATCATCTGGTCAAACACGCTGAAGTAGATCGCGGCCCCGGCGCCCTCCAGGCCCCGCAGCTGCTCCAGGGAGGTTTCGGCGGCGATCTGGGGCAGCAGCGCCCGCAGCTGGGCGGAGGCGTTGGAAAACGCGCTTTCATCTATCCGGAGGCCGTGGTCCCGCCGGGTACGCTCAACGCTCCACCGGGTGTTGTGCACCTTTCCAAAGATCATGTTGCGGGCGATCCGGCAGCAGGGGCCGGGATCATCTGCTGTCCGGTACTGTGTCCGCCGCAGCAGCACATTCCCGGAGGATTCCCCGGATACCCGGGCGAGAAACCGTCCCCGGGGCGTGCAGAACGCCAGAGACACATCCCTCTGGACACAGGCCCCCATCAGCGCCGGAGAGGCGCCGGCGTAGGAGAAGGAGACGATACCGGAGAGAATGTGGAGGGGATAGCGAGCCATCTCCTGCTTGCCGCGGCTGGCCACCACATTCTCCCCGTCCAGGGACAGGTAGATGTCCTCACTGTTGACAAACAGCGTATTCAGAAGATGTCTCATGGCGATTCCTCCATGGCGCGGCGCAGATACGTCTGAACGCTCTCCCGCCGGACCAGCTGGGGCAGGCACAGCTCCTTGAGAGAGCAGGCGCTGCAGGATTTGGAGGGCTTGGCCTTGGGCGTATGGCCTCGATGGTACAGCTGGTGCATTTCGTCGGAGTCCCTGCGCACCGTCTCCCGTAGCTCCGGGGTGAAGAGCACCACCGTGCGGCGGCGTGGCTCCCCATAGAACAGAGCGCCTTCTGGAATAGAGCAGCAGAGCATCTCCTCCAGGCACATGGCCTGGGCGCACAGCTGCAGTTCATCCGCCTGATGGGATTTGGGCTTTCCCCGTTTATACTCCACGGGATACGGCTGCCAAAGACCCTCATCCCCCTGAAGCGGTACGCCTTTGGGGGTGGCGTGGAATTCCACCACGTCGCACTGGCCGGAAAGCCCCAGTTGATGGGAGACCACCTGCAATCCCCGGAGGATCAGCGTATCGCTCCGCCGCTCCCGGGCCGCCTCGTCGTGGGCTCTGCGGTGGAGAAGGCCGCCCTCCACAGTCCGCAGGTTCTCCTGCCATTGCTGCTCCAGATGGATCAGTGCCCACTGCCGCCGGCAGAACGCGAAGTGTTGCAGACCGGAGAGGGGGAGGAGGTCCTCAGAAAAATCAATCACCCCATGCGGGTACAGGTGATGCCGGCGGGCAGCGCGGACTCGTCCACTGAGACAGTGTAGTCTCCAAAGGAGCGGGCGGGGGAGGCGTCCGCCGGGTCCTTTCGGGCGATCTTTACCGTGTCGAACAGCTTCCAGGCGGGGGCGCAGCCCAGCTCGCTGTCGTGCCTGAAGACGATCAGCTCCCGGACTGCCATCTTGCCGCGGGCGGCGGAGTGATCGTTCTCGAACATGTTGAGGATGGCCTCCCACAGCAGGGACAGGTCCTCCTCGGAGAAACCGGTGGTCTTGCGGGCCAGATTGGCGGAGATATAGCCCTCGCACCGATAGAGCCCATAGGGGACGATGTACTTGCGGCCCATCTCCGTCCCCTTTTTCTCCGCGTCCGCCTCGGTAGTGATGGCCACCCGTGTAATGGTGATTTCCTGGGGGATAACGGGCTCCACGCTGCGGGCAAAGCCCAGCTGCACTGGACCACGGACTTGGCCGCAGTTCAGGGCGGCCTTCATAAACGTGGTCATCACCGCGCCGAAGGCGCGGATGTCGTAGAAGTTGGCGCACATCCAGTCCCGGATTTTTCGGTCCAGTTCCGGATCGGCTTTTTTCTTCTCCTTGGCGGTTTTTTCATCGACATCCAGCGCCTTGTAGGCCTCGGCATCGCTGCGGTTGAGAGGGACCCCGTCCTTCACATAGATGCGGTAGCCGGCAGCGTCTTCCTTGACCGTCTCTACATAATTGCGGATCTTTCTCTTCAGGCACACGTCCGTGACAAGGCCCAGGCCGGTTTCGGGATCTACCCGGGGCATATTCCCCGCATCCGGGTCTCCATTGGGGTTGCCATTTTCCACGTCAAAGAGAATGACAAATTCATAGCGGTTCTTGATGGGTTCAGACATCTTTCGCTTCCTCCTTTTTCTGATAGCGGGCCTGGGTCTGGCAGTAGTAGCCCAGCTGGAACGAACCCTGCTGGGGCAGATTCATGTGGGCGGGATACTGTTCCCCAATGCGGCTGCAAAGCTCTGTCAGCTGTTTTTCATAGAAGACCACCAGCCCTGCGTTGGAGCCGCGCAGCTTTTTCAGATGCTTCTGCGCCAGGTTGATGAGAATGGGGAAGATCACGGCCGGCGTAGCAGCAGCGGAGTTGAAATACTTGTCCTTGATGGTGGCGTTGATGCCGGGATTTGCAGAGGCCTGAATGGCTTCCAGCACGGAAAAGAGCCGGCCCAGCGTATAGGGCACGTTCGATGCATCCGGATTCAGGGACACTTGCAAGACCTCCTCTGGTATGTCTGGATTTTCGTGTTTGGTAGTTTCTGCAAGCTTTTGGTAGTAGGCTTTTACGATGGCTGCCCGCCCCCGTGTGACCTCCCGCTCCGCCCGGATCCGAAGGGCCGCACCGTTCAGCAGCGTGGCGGGATACCTGGTATTGGTCAGGACTGCCCGCAGCACTTCACCGGCCAGGTCGGGAGCAGGGGATTTGTCCCTGGCATTTTGGTTGACGGTCTCACTGAGCAGCTTCCAGAGGGGCAGCGTCTCAAATTTGTCGTAGGCCGGGCGGACGATCTCCAGCCGGTCATAATGGGCCTGGACATTCCGCAGAAACCCGCCGAACGTATTGTGGAGGAAAAACCGCACCGACAGGCGGGCGGCGTTGGGGGACAGACCCAGGATGTAAAAATCCATGTTGGGGTCCAGCTTTGTCTCGTCGTAGATCACCGGATAGCCCTGACACAAGGCGCCAACCAGCCCGTTCAGGTCCGTTTCGTTATAGAAATCGGAGAAAAACGTCTGAAAGACGTCCTGATAGCCGCGCTCTCCGCTCCTGGCCCAGCAGACGACGGTAGCATCGCCTACGCGAAAGACGTGTTCCCGGTCGGCCAGGAGCGCGTTCAATGCGGAGGTATATGCAAATGCCGCATACTTGCCGGTGGGAGCGTTGAGGTTCTGCTCCTTTCCGTAGGAGCAGAAGGCCGGGGCGTTGAAGGACACTAGGGCCGCTCCGCTGGATTGGGCACCCG
>ULYF01009091.1_pt1 | contig 19795 bp, 13 predicted proteins | sample 1961941 | NCBI WGS metagenome assembly ULYF01 (sample SAMEA4835857, study PRJEB28245) | human gut metagenome | biome: gut microbiome; material: fecal sample | place: Denmark | collected 2008 | reverse complement strand
AGCTTTTTTGAAGCAAATACTCTTAAGTTGACGACATTGCCTGCTTTGCGGGTGGTGGCCATCGTTATACGCAAAAATCACCTTTCCGCGTTATAATAAAGGTGTCCAGTCACTATTAAGAAAGAGGGGGGAATGACTGATAATGAAAGAAAATATGAATAGTGGCTGTCCACAAAAAGATAGTGCAGAACATGAAGGGTATGCAAAAGCTAAAAAATTCGCAGAGTATTTTACTCCACGAACTATAATTTTCAATAGATTTTTAGAAAATATAAATTAATTTTATACTTTGAAATTATATTTGTCAATGCATCATCCTGAAAAAGCGAAAATAAAAAACACAATCCTCATTCTGAGTCTTTTATTATCCACTATAAGCCGTCAGAATTATAGTCATAAAGAAAGGAGGTTGAGCCTTATGTCAAAAAAAGGTGAAAACATTTATAAACGTAAAGATGGTAGATGGGAAGGGCGGTATATCAAGTCACGAACCAATAACGGCAAAATAGTGTATGGGTATGTATACGCAAAAACTTATCGTGAAACTAAAATTAAACTTCTTGAAAGTAAATCATCTATCATTACACAGCCTGTTTTAGAAACAATTTTAAATCCAAACAAATTCTCAACTGTTGCACTAGATTGGTTTAAGAGTATCAAATCACAAACTAAAGAATCTACGCAAAATAAGTATTTTAATATGCTTACACACTATATACTTCCGTCGTATGGGGAACGAACCCTGGATAGTATAACTTATGATTTTATAAAATCTAGTTGCAATCGCCTGTTGATATCAGGGGGAAAGAACGGGAAGGGGTTATCAACAAAAACAGTAATGGATGTACTGTCAATAATTCGCAATATCTTGAAATTTGCAATCAAAAAAGGAATGTATGTTCCTTGTGATGGGAGTTCTATTCAAGTAAAACACACAGCTGTACCTATGAGAGTTTTAAGTAAAACTGAACAAGAGCAACTTTGTAAATATATATTGGCTGAGCCGGAACCATGTAATATAGGTATTCTTGTATGCTTATTTACAGGATTGAGGATTGGTGAAATCTGTGCTTTACGATGGGAAGATATTTCATTCGCAGATCAAATAATATATATTCACCATACTCTACAAAGGATTCAAAATCAAGCTAATGATGAAAGGAAAACAAAAATAGTCATAACTACTCCAAAAAGTTCCTGTTCTATACGAACTATCCCCATTCCTGATGAATTAAGTATAATACTTGCTACATACCAAAGAAAATCAGTTGGGTATTTACTAACAAATGATGACAATAAATTTATGGAACCAAGAACTATGCAAAATAGATTTAAAAAGGTTCTTAAATTAAGTGGTATAGAAGCAATTAATTTTCATGCACTTCGTCATACATTTGCTACTAGATGTATTGAGTTAGATTTTGATATAAAAAGTCTTAGTGAAATTCTTGGCCATTCCACGGTTAATATTACATTGAACCGATATGTTCATCCTACCCTTGAATTAAAAAAAGATAATATGAATAAACTTTCCTCTTTATTAGCCGTTAAATAAAATCGTCAACACCGTAAAATGCTAGTATTTCATCATTTTGCGGTGTTTTTTCGTGGAGTAAAATACTCTACGAAAAAAATGGTCAGTGATGGAAGAATATAGTAAAAATATAAATGAGTGAGAATTAGATAATGATAAATTTGTTGGTCTGTTAACATCAAATTGTTGCATGTAAAAGTTAAAACGAGGTTATCTTAAGAAAAGTTTAGTAGCACAATTGACATATTTTGTCAAAAATATTTAACATTCGAAATGGATAAGAAAAGGATAACATGGAATGTGATTTTATCAATACTATTTGTGTTCAATAATAATGAAAAATAACATTAACATTAATAGTATGTAGAGTATAGGGAAATAACGAAGTTATTATTTTAAGAAACATAAAAATAAGGATTGGAATATTGATTGTATACAGCATATGTATTTGTTCAGCTTTGATATCGAAAAAAGGCTATGATATTTTGGATGTCTTAGTGGCTACAGTTCTATTATTTCACACGGTAGTATAAATAGGATGTTTGATAAGATGATGTTGTTATGATATAGAAGCGGATAAGGGGATTTCTGTTAAGTATACATTGCTAGAAAAGGCTATAAAAAGAATTTGTTTGTGAGTATTAATTAATTTAGTTTATTGAAGTAGTACTCGATTATATAAATGTTGGCAAGTGGTTATTTTTGAGACCATTTGAAGTGATTCGATATGAGGAAGTAATTAGTGGAATGGATTTTAGTGAAACAACTTCGGGTGATAGAGGTGTTTTACTTTGTTAAAGGGATGAAAACAAATATGATCTCTCGGAATCTTGAGTGATTATTTATCGGCGACTGCCGAAGCTTGTACTTTTAAAAGTAAATATAGTTCGGAATAGAAAAAAGAACGCAGAAAATAGACATAACTGTGGCTATGCCTGAAAAATGGTGTATAATAATCAAAGGATTATGCCGCATTTAAAATCAACTTTCTCAGGGTGGATTCAAAGGGCAAATCCCATGCATCCAAATGCTGTAGCATGAGGATGTAATACAGGCGGCAGAACCACATCTTAGTTGATCGGTGTTTGCCGCTTTCTAATTGAAAGTCTATTTTCTCACGTTTATTTGAACGTTCAGCCGAAGTCCTGGCATTGTATTCCAGTTTCCATTCTTCACTGTCACGCGGTGGGAAATTGATCAGTCTGGGATTATCTTTCATCGCAAGATGAACCGTTCTCCCATATTTGGAGTCTGAGCAGGGAGTGCTGCAGGAGCACCCATATTTACGGCTGGCAAGCGGACAGCGGAACTTTAACCGTGCTTTGGATGGTTCAGATCCATCGTGGTTCATTTTCCGTCCTGCTTTGCAGACGGGAACACTATCTTTGCCGATGGTAAAATCATCCTTATATTTCGTACTGATTCCACGCTTTTCATTTAAATCAATAAATGGCTGGATATCGTTTTTACGACAATACAGGTAATAAGACATAGCATCATGTGCAGAATCCAAAAGCCATTTTTTAACATGAAAATCAGGAAGAAAAGATTTGAAACGAAAATAAGTTTCTAAAAATCCATGAGAATCATGCTTGGATGCCGGATTTAGCAAAGGAAATATGGGAAGGTCACTTTCCGGGTTTGCAGCAACCAGCATATACAGGTCATAGCCATGATAAAAGCATTCTCTGGAAGAATCATACCCGATGTCACAGTCCGGTTGGGAAAAGTAATGGTCACAGTCGCAGGAAGAGATCCCATTTTCGGAACACTTACAGATACGGTGTTTTCGTTCGCGGGCAGAGGTTACAACAGGCATCCCATCACCGGCGATGGAAAGATTGGATGTATCAATCAATCCTTTGGATATGGAAACCGATAAAAATTCATGGTTATAAATCTGAAAGAGAGAAGCATAAGACTGTTTATCTAAGGAAAAAGAGGAAGATTCCAAAGATTTAAAAAGTTGTTCTACGGTGATCTTCTCAATAGATTCCGCTTTTTCCCCTTTTTGTTCCGGCTTTTTGACTTTTTTCTTTTTTATAGGATGTATATGGGGAGACAGATTGTCATAATCGGAATCCCAAAGCCTGTCAAGGAAGTCGTAGAAAGTGCCGACACCGGGAGTATCGCCAAACGAAAAGCCGCTAAGGATTGCGTAGAGAGGATTTATTTTCAATTGTGCAGCCCAATCAGTAAGGAAATGGACTTTAAAATCAATGGAAAGCAGATAGGAATGCTGCATACAGGAAGGAGTCCTTGGTTTTGGACCAAAGACTGAATATTTGCTGCGGAGCAGTTCGTCTGTATAAGAAAGGTCAAGATTCCAGAAACGTTCTATGATATCCCATGTGGATTTCGCAAAAACAGTGGGATCCGGATAATATTTACGAAGATTTTCAAGTACAAAAGTTTGATAGGCGGAATGACCGCCGGAATTAACAGGTAACATAAAAATCGCCCTCCAGTCGATGAAAATAAAATATATTCAATAGGCTTCGCCGCAAATTTTGAGCGATTTGTCAAGCTTTTTTTGACAAAAAAGTGGGGGATTTTAATAAAAAAGGAATCTACAAGCCTTGATTTTATTGGGCTGAAGATTCCGAGAGATTATAAATATAATAGGGAGGTGTTTGAATGGGAATAATGATTATCTGTACCTTAGTTATTGCGGCAATTATCTATGGCTTATATAAAGTGAAAGTAGCAAGTGATACTGAGAATATGAAGAAAGCTGCAGAGAATTTAATGGACGAAAGAAAACAAAGGACTCAATGGGCAAGTGAGGTAAAACAAAAAGCATTAAGTGTCCATAACATCTGTGAAGCAAATAATAAAAATATATCACCATTGGTGAGTGGGACTTATAAGGCAGACGCTCAGATGGAACTGATTTTGTCAGAGCTTACCAATGCTGCTGAATTAAAGGGGAAGATTGATGCTATGGCAAAAGAAGTGAGAAAGGGGGATTCTAAATGAAGATTGTAATATGTCCTAAATGTGAAAAAATGATTCACGAAGCTGACAAGTGCCCATATTGTGGTAATTCTACAGGATTTGAACTTGTGAATGAAGCAGTAGAGGTACACGAAAATGTAGCTACAGAGTATTCGGAGTTGCCTTCACTTTTGGTTTCTGGAAAGTTTGCACAGTTAATAGAAAAATCTAGAATTGTTCTTCGATGGATGCCAACATGTTCCGCCATTTTTTGGATGAGGTTATTAGCAAAAAATGATTGTAGGACTGATGCAGAACTTATGCAAAAAGGAATAAACTGTGACGGTGCGGCAGATTTTTATAATGCATTCAGGTATGGAACTCCCACTGAAAAAAATGTATACAAAGAGGTAAAAAAACGGATTGAAAATATTCGTAAATTTTTTGAATCAGTTATTATTAAGCATGAATATGAAGAAAAGAAGTCTACACCAATCATTCAGTGCCAGGGTGAGCTATCTGATGTATTAAACACAAAGAGAAACCGCCTTTTTGAATTGTGGTCTGAGCTCGAAAAAGTTGAGCAAGAAATGTATGGAGTAGAGCAGGATTGCAAGTTGTTGGTTAGTGAACATCGAGATGCATTGGAAAGGATTAAGACCGATGCGGCAAATGTCAAATCCCAGACATATCGTTTGAATGAGTGTAATGCAGAAGAATTACATAAATACCAGGTGAGATTGGGAAATTTACTGAATCAGTCTGACCAAAGCAAAAGTGCCATCGACATGATGCGTAAGCAACATCCATGGATTGGAAAGTTCAATAGTCTTGTAGAAAAACGTGATGGAATCGTTCGAAAGATTAGTAGTGAATTATCGGAACTCAAATCTTATGAAACGAGGGTTCAGTCTACGCTATCAGAAATCGAAAGGATTGAAAAAAGACATCAATTAGCTATGAGATCTCTCAGTGGATTCGATTTTTTGAGTATCCATTCTTTAATTGGCATTCGCAAATATGAAGAAGTATTGGCTGCTGCTGGACTTGCGATTATTTCAGATGTCCGTGGTTTGTCTAAGAATTAAAAGCGAGGAGTAATGCTTTATGGAATATACAGCAGAAATATTTGCAAAATTTCTGAATAAGTTAGGATCATTTGACAATGAAGTAAAGTCAGTTCTTGCTGCAGCTGATAAACAGATGAGTAGTCGTGAAACTGGTGAAAAAAAAGAGTGGGATAGTGTTCATGGAAAACTTGAACAGTTGTCAAGAACTCAGATATCAAAAAGTAGTAGCGCCATCTCTGCTTATAGAAAAAGTATGGATGACGTTTATTCTAAAGATCTAACTGGTAAGCGTGAAATTTTTACCAGACTTCAGAAATGTAAAGAAGTGCTTTCACTTATTTCAAGTGCTGAAAATAGTATCACAAGCAAGTCGGAGTATGAGGCAAACAAGAGTGGTCAGTCTCATCCTGTGAATATTACAGTTGATGAATTGATTGCTGATAAGGCTGATTTTATTGGTCTTGCATATGCAGTCAACATGGCTATTAGAGATGGAAAAAGAAAAGAAATAGCAAATGCAAGTTCCCAACTGTATTGCATTTGCAGATATGCAGAGCAAGTTCTGAATCAGGAAATTGCTTCTCTTCGTGCATCAATTTCAGGAAATAAAGAAAGAATTCAGGCAGAATTTGATAATGTGGGAAATAATGCTCACCAAGGCATGGTTCGTGATTGGAATTCTGCTATGAATCAGTTTGATGATATGAGTCGTGAGTTTTCGCTTCAGAAGAATAGGACGAAGCGAGAAACACAGAATGTGGAAAGTCGAACAGAGACTGGTAAAAAAACACATCTAGATAGAATTATCGATAGATTCTGTTCGGAATTTCCGCCGAAGCAATTCGCAGATGAATACGTAAGATTGTATTCGCTTGAGCCATCTTATGAACGCTATGAATGCGTGAAGGATATGCCTCGGAATATTTATATCAGCACATTAGAGTATGATATTTCATCTTGGAATCTTTGTGGTTATACTAAGGAATTCCTTGATAAGTACTATTACTTTATGTATCGAGGAGATAAATTATACATCCCTCACTGTGCTCAGTTTGGACCTGAATTTAATTATATGTTTAAGTTCAGTGGAAATGGTAAACAGAAAGTGGTTAGCGATGCATGTGATATTGGCATGCGTCTGTTCATGATGCTTCCTCCAGGAAAAGTTAATTTTACCTTTGTCGATCCGGTTTCTTTAGGTGAGAGCTTTGCTACATTTACCAGATTTGTAAATGTAGACGATAGAACCAGTGAAGTGATCAACGGTAAAATTTGGTCTTCTCCAAACGATATCGAAGATAAGCTGAGAATTATGACAGATCATATTTCTAATGTTACACAGAGATGTTTACAAGGAAAATACAATAATATCTTTGAATATAACAAAGTAGCAGAACAAAATGCAGAGGCATATCAGATTATTATGCTTATGGATTTTCCTGCAGGTTTGTCAGATCAGTCGTTAAGACTCCTGGAACAGATTTCTGCATCTGGTCCTAAATGTGGTGTTTTCACAATTATCTATAGAAATGAGAGCCAGTATAGTAAGATTTCTGAACGTTCTCATCCTCTTGTTAATAATATTGAAAGTGGTTTCCAGATTTTCAACTACTCAAATGATGCTAAGACAATAACCTGTGCAAAAGATACCGTTAAAGGTCAGAGCTTATTATGGAACGGAATTGAAATGCCATCTGCTCAGCGTATGGATAAGATAATCGATACGTTGAAAAAGGGTATTAAGTCTGCTGACAAGGTTGTTATTGGCATTGAAAAAGTAAGTAAAACGGAAAATGAACGAGAATCTGAGGAAACTACAACAAAGGATGGAATTAGGATTCCGATTGGCTTACATGGTGCAAATGAAGTTCAGTACCTCACTCTTGGTGTGGGTGGTAGCCACCATGCACTTATTGCGGGTGTTGCGGGATCAGGTAAGTCCAGCTTATTACATACAATTATTCTTCAAGCACTTTCACAGTATGGACCGGATGAATTGCGTATCTACTTGGTAGACTTCAAACGCGGTGTTGAATTTAAGATTTACGCAGATTACAAGCTTCCTTCTTTTGAGGTTGTTGCGATTGAGAGTGAAAGAGAGTTCGGTTACAACATTCTTAAAGCTCTCGAAAGGGAACAGAAAATTAGAGCCGATCGTTTTAAACGTGTGAAAGATAGAAAAATTGACCGTATTGAGGACTATCGTGCATTGCCAGATGCGGCTCCGATGCCAAGAATTTTGGTTATTATGGATGAGTTCCATGAATTGTTCTCAAATGCTAGCGACAAGATTGGAAAAGAATCCGCAGAAATGATGGAGCGTATTGTTCGCCAGGGTCGAGCTTTTGGTGTTCATATTATTCTTGCATCTCAGAGTTATTCAAATGTGGGTGGCTTAGATAAGTCTGTTTACGATCAGATGGCAGTAAGAATCGTTCTGAAATGTTCTAAGACAGATGCGTCACTTCTGCTTGGAGATGGTAGCTCAGATGTAGATCAGATTTCAATTGATGATCCAGGACGCGCGATCTACAATTCGGAGGCTGGAAACAAGGAATATAATAGTCATTTCCGTGTAGCTTTTATTGACCCGTCTAAACATCGTGGAATTCTGGAAGGTGTTAGTGAAAGAACCTGCAAGCTTTCCAATAATAAAACAAGAATTCTTCTTTCTAACATTGAGGATAATAAGTACAGCATTTTCAATCAGTTTACAGACTATGGTGCAGAAGCGTGCAAGGTTCCTGGAAGATTGTATTTAGGTGAACCACTTAGTGTTGTGAACAATCTCAACATGGATCTGATAAGAAATGAATATGCGAACATGTTGATGGTTGGTTCTGATAGCGATAAGGCAAGAAGTATGTTTGCGTTTACTATGCTCAGCTTGGCTATTAACTATTGGGTATCTCACAACAAAAAGACACCGGATGAACCGTTTATTTATTTCTTGAACTACAAGCCGCTTAGAGATGACTACTTTATTGATGCACCAGGTCTGTTAGCTACAGAATTATTGACCAAGTATGTAAAAAATATACCAATCAGTAATCCTAGTGAGATTAAAAATACAATTCAGAAGTTGTATTCTGCATCTTTGGATGCGCAGAGCAGTGCGGCAAGTGAGAATAAGTATTTGATGGTATTTGGTTATCAAAGAGCTGAAGACCTGAAATCTGAAGATAAGGCTGCGGAGAAACAGGACATTATGAGTATGATGTCTTCGAGAAATCAAGGATCGACACATTCGATGAAGGAAATGATCGAAGTGATCCTGACAATGGGAGCACAGAATGGAATACATTCGGTATTCTGGCAGGATGATTTTAAAGCACTTGATTTTGCCGATCGAAAACTTATCACTTACTTCTATCAGAAGATTGCTTTTGATATGTCCAAAGAAGATTATTCACAGTTCGTTGGCGTGAATGATATCAGTCAGTTTGGTGAAAATACAGCTGTATATAATAATCGAATCGATGATACAAGAAGCTTCAGACCATACCAGTCTCCGGACAAGGAGTGGCTTGAAACTGTATGTGAGTCTTTGAATCAGTGATGGATTAAGGAGAGGGTAAGTTGTGACATCACTCCTATCCTCTCCTTCTTTAGATTAATGGAGGTTACACCATGGATGAATTAAAAAATAAAGGTCGTGAAGGCGTAAAAGAAAATCAGGATAAGTATCAGGAAATTCAAGAAGGTGCTGAGCAGCTTCTTGAAGAGAGAAATCGGAATATCGAAATCGTCCATTCGTTAGAGGGTGTTGATGATGATGATAAAGCTTCTATTGAGGATAGCAAGGAGCAAGGCAAAGAAATCGCAGACCAGATTGCAGAGAGTCAGATGGAAGCACCAAAAAATGAAGTGAATAGCAGAATGGAGAGCACTGTAAGTGAAACGAAAGACCTTGAAGGTCGAGAAAAAGATGATGTTAGCAAAGCAAGTGCAATGGATGGCAATTATGGCGGTGTTGGCGCAGGGCTGGAGAGTAAATTCGAAGAAAGTGCTAATGAATTCAATGATATTGCCACAAGCGGAGAAGAGATTCAGGAACAGTCTAATGCTCAGATTGATAATATCATTCAGAACATGAAAGAAGATTGGTAAATATGGGGAAATTAGAAAACCGACTTCGAGAAACTATATCTGACCTTCAAGAAAAACATAATGAAATAGTCGAACTGGGTGAGGAAACGCTTAGAGAAAGAGATGAATATTTAGCTCCACTAATCGGAAGATTAGAAGAAATTGATGATGAAGATATTGCTTCGATTCAGAATGCTGGAGATTATGACGTGAACTATCTTAAGAGTATTATTGATGCGTTAGAGTGCATAGACGATGATGATGCAGTGGCAATTCAGGAAGCAAAAGATGCAGAGAAACAGGTTTCAGGAAGTCTGGATGACGTTAATCAAACCATCGAGATTGAACCACCTCATAAGTTAATTGATTATGACACAAGTCTATGTGGAGACTTAGAAGACGCGGCTATGAATTTTGAAGATACTGTAGTCGAAACAGAGAATAATGCGGAAGAGTTTTCAGAAGAAATTAGTAGAATTATTCAGGAAATGAAAGAAGCATGGTAAGCAAATTAGTCTTGTTTTGGGGCAGAAAGGAAAATGCGAATGGAAGAGCAAACATACTATCTCGTATTTACAGTAGATAGAATACCTGATCTGACATTAACAAAATATAGTGTGTTAGATGGGTCCAGTGTTGATGACATTATGGACAAGCATGGAGTATTTCTGCGCCAACTTCACAGACTTGGTTCAACATCTGGAGTATATTTTCATCTTTTGTATTACTTTGATCCTGACGAAAGAATACCTAAGGGACATCATTTGTCAGTTGTATTTTATGCGACATCAAGAGATCGGAGAAAATTGGAGGGCATTAGGGAATTTTTAACCACCTCTGTATTAAGTACTTACTATGATTTCCATTGCTATGAGGTAAGTACGGATTTTTGTCCAGATACATTGCTGACTTCTGATAAGAGAACAGAAAATGTAATCATGTTGACAAACATTGCTGGGCAGAAAAAACCATACGGAATACATGCTTCAAATGTTGCGGATGTAAGTAGCTATATGGCTGAAGTTAGTATGGGGTTACGCCAGACGATCACTTGTGAGATTGCTTCTGATGGTGATGCTGTCTTAAGCTTTAATTCTTTGAAAGCGAATAAGAATGGACAGATCCTTTTTTCAAGAAAGCATGTTCTGGCTAAGAGAATGCAAATAGTCGATAGAAAACTGAGACTGTTTGAGAATGATAAGAGTGATTCTATATATGAAGATTTTGAGTATGAATTAAGTGAAACATGGGAACAGGTATTCCTAGAAGAACGTTCTGCTGATGATGGAACACGCTTCATCTGCTATTTTGAGCCTGACGGAACCAAAATTATTGAAATTGGTTCCAAAATGGTGCCGATGTATTTTTCTGAGAGACATATAGTGGCGCGGCATATTGAATTTGGAATGAATGAAAATGGTGTTAGTACACTGTTTGTTATTCATGACGATGGAGCAAAACCTGACGAATATCAATATGATTTAACAGATGAACAGATTAATCGTTTCATCAACGACTTTAATAGTGGCTCAAACAGAGTCGCAGTTTGCTATTTCAATACATCGGGAAATACAATCGTAGAACTTGGATGTCATGATGAAATCCATGGAGATGCGAATACATTTTTGACAAATGCTCCGGAAATAGAACGGAAATTTAACTTTGCTGCCTTCTTAACCAAAAAAGACTACTATTTGCCAGCTCAAAATAGATTGGATATTGATCCTGCCGGAGAAGTTCCTCTGTATTCAATTATGGAATGGGAACCTTGTGAGGATGGCAGACTGTACAATGTTCTCAAATTGATGGAAGGCTATAATAGCACAGTCGCTCTGCGTATCGACATTTTCCCTGTTGAGCAGACACAGTATATTCGACAGAAAATATTGCCGTATGCAGATACAAGAAAAAGAATATCTGAAAGACAGCAAGGAAAAGATGATAATAGCGAAAATATAATCAAATCATGGGATAAATATCTTCAAAACATGATGAAATTCCCTCAGTTTTTTGCAAATGTTGTCGCTTTTTCTGATAAAGAAGATATTGCTGTAATGCTTGCAGATAGCGTTGCTGCAGAAGCCGTTGAGTCAGGTACATATATTATTGAAAAGATTTATAAAGAGAATGGAATGTCGGTATATTACAGCGATCAGAGGGCACTTAACCTCGTTCGACTTGCTGAAAATGACGACCTAAGACTTAGACCGGACTCTCCTCTGTATTATAAGGAACCTGGGAATTATATTGCCCAACTTTTGACATTGTATACTCTTGAAGAATTACGGCCGATGTTTTCACTGCCTATTCTCTATCCGGGTGAATCAATCGAATGCTTGAAAGAGACTGATCCTAAGCCGTTCAAAGAAAAAGATGGTGAGTCGGTTTCTCTTGGAACGAGTAGCTTGGGATATGATGTCGATTTTCCTGTTAAGTTGTTTAAAAAGCATGCGTTTATTGCGGGTGTTCCTGGTGCGGGAAAGACCAATACCATGCTCCATTTAGTAACCAGTTTGTGGAGAGATACAGAGGAAAAAATTCCATTCCTAGTATTAGAACCGGCAAAACAGGAATACCGTGCTCTGGCAAAGATTAAAGGAATGGAAGAATTAAGAGTATTTTCGCCTGGTGCGGACACATACTTCCCTCTTCACATTAATCCATTCCAGTTCCCAGTTGGATTGACATTGGCAGAACATATTGCAAATCTGAATGCAGTATTCGCAGGTGCATTTGAACTGCCGCCTCCTTCACCGCATTTTATTGATACATGTATTGAGAGAGTGTATCTTGATAAAGGTTGGAATGTCAATGAGAGAAACACTTTGGATGAGAATGGCAATTATCGCCATGAGTTTCCAACATTGCAAGAGTTGTATGCTTCGCTTGAAGTTGCCGTTAAGAATTCTCACTATCAGGGTGAAACTCTGGGTAACTTACAATCTGTGTTGGAAGTACGTGTAGGAAGTCTTTTAAAACGTGAAATCGGTAATGTTTATAATGTTCGAGAGTCTATTTTGAAACCAGAACAATGGTTGGATGTACCGGCAATTATAGAATTGGAATCTCTTGGTGAAGGTCCTGCAAACTTTATGTCATTGTTGCTTTCAACGTTAATTCGTGAAACTTTGAAAGTTAGAAAAACGAGTGATAATGAAGGTGACTTCTATAAACCAAGTAAGGATTTGAACCATGTTATTTTCTACGAAGAAGCGCACAATTTGATTGGTCCCGACACGGATAGCCCTATGGGCGATTCAGTAGATCCTAAAATTTCTGCTACAAAGTATGTAGTTAAAATGTTGGCAGAGGTTCGAGCGCTGGGTGAAGGTATTGTTATTGCGGATCAGTTACCGACAGTAATGGCACCTGAAGTCTTGAAAAATACCGGACTCAAAATTGCTCATAGAATTACAGCGCAAGATGACCGAGCGCTTCTGGGCAGTACTATGTCTGCATCGCCTGATCAGTTGGAAGAACAAGGAACATTTGGAACTGGATGGGCTTTGATTTTTTATGAAGAGCTTCTGAAACCTTACAAAATGAGGGTTCACGAGTGGGATATTCATAATAAAGATAAAAATAAATATGATTCTCCTACGAACAAGCAGCTTTTCTCGTATCTTAAGGACAATCAGACATATCGCTCTACCCTTCTTACAAGTGCAAAAATCATGAAGGAAAAGATGGATGTTGAATATGATCAGTTACGTGGACGAGGAGAAAAGCTAAAGGAAAACATTGATAAAGAGTACTTGATTATAAGGGCATTAAGTCGGGGTATTGAAAATCAAGAGGCGGCTTCGCTGGAGATACAGATTCCGGAAGATGTAGAGCGTAACAAAATAGATCTTCAAAAACAGAAACATGTGGTCGAAGAAAGGAAGTCTCGATTCCTTCAAAAGTATAGCCGAGAGTTACATCAGCTTTGTTGGGATTATATTAACCAGTACTATGCGACAATCACGTTAGCAAATAACTATGATTTCACCTCAGAGAGATTGTATGCAGCTTCGGTTAGTGGCTTCTTTACCATTTTCGAAACTATGCGTTCATTAGTGGATGTACCTGAGTTGACTGAAACATTGGTGTCTAAGCTTAAAAATGTTGTATCTGATACGGAACGTTTTGTTTCGTTGGATAAAACAAAAGAATGCGTATTGAAAGGTAGCGAGATTTATCCTGATCTGCAGTATGCCAGCGGTTATTACTGGGTCAACGATACATATCTCAAAAAGAAAAACTTGGTAGCAAAAGCAAAGCGCATTCTTCAGTTAGACAGTGATCGTGAAAAGTACATCAATTCGTATTGCGCTGATTGGACTAATGAGTTTGTTGAAGTATACCAAAAAGCCGATGCATACGCTGAGGCTACAGAAAGACTCATTCTGATTAAAGAATCCGAAGCAAAGGCGCTATATGTTGACGAACCGGAAGTATATGAACAAATGATGAAGCAGATCAACGACTATAAAAACAAGAAATATGCATTGTATAAAATGCTTCATTCTATGGTAGTTGGTCCAATTAAAGAAGCATTTAGGTTTTTGAATGGAGCTGATAGGATCGCATTTCTGAAGGCATCAAAGAAAATCAGAGAATTACATTTGGAAATCGTTAATTATCTGGACTCACATGCAGATGCTAAGCTGTCAGGTTGTGATCGTTATAAAAAACTTAGAGAAGAAGCAACTGTAATTATTAATATGGATCTGTTGGCACGTATTGAATTGGCAAGATCCAATAGGTTGCTACAAACTGAACAGTTAATCTCCTCCAATAGTACAGAAGAAAAGAAAAAGATTATTAGATTGATTCGTGATACTCACAACGCATATTTTGAGGCTTATAGCAGATATAACGTTGAGCGTTTTGATTATCAGATAATCTTGATTAATTTCTATATGCAGTATTTGGATAGCATGATGGATTTGGGAGATATAGCTGTTCAAGAAATGATAAGTGATGATCCTTCCAGATATGAAGTGAAGAAGTGTTCTGAAATCATTCAAAAATTGATTTCAAACGATACTGTTCCAGAAATACAGAAGATTTCTTGGAATAGGATTCAGAATCGATGGATTAAATTCTTCAAGGAAGCATAGTAACAAAGGGGGGTGTCGAAATGGCTATGCGTTCAGTCGAATTTGTTGGCAAGGCTGAGGGAATAAAATCTCATGAGCTCTCAGTTAAATCCTTAATGGAGAAACTGAGCGGCACCCTCTCAAGTTTAAAGGGACAAAAAAGATCTTTGCAAAGTGAATTGTCATCGCTTTATGCAGAGCTGGCGGCAGCAGAAAGTGATACCGATGAAGATGGTGAACCGGATTATGGTCTGATTGCATCAATCGAAAATCAGATAGATCAGACCAATGAGGAATTATCCGAAACTGAAGGAGAAATATCTCAGACATCTGGTGAGTTGCAAAGAGCTCAACAAGAGTATGCAGAGGTCGAAGAGGAAAAACAACAGACTTTATTTGAAATACAGGAACGAGCTCGCATCACTTCACAAGACGCATCAAAAGCAAGCGGTATGTTTGGGGCATGGGCATCGGTTGGTGCTTCATTAAATCAATCATTTCAGGCGAATTTTGACGCATTAGCCCAAGCTGCCTCAATTCTAGATGGAAATGTTAGTGCAGTCAGTGCACAAACTAGTAGTGGTGGCGGTGGTGGTAATAGTAGAACTGGTGGTGGAATAGGAATTTCTGCTACCGGTGCTGCTGCTATAGCTTCTTCTGGCATGATAGCATCAACAAAACCTATGAGTGGCAGTTTAGGAAGTATGCAAATTTCAGGTGCAAAATCATCTGGTGGAAGATTTCAATATGCAAAAGGTGGAAATGCCAATCACAAAGGGCCGCAATTAAGTTCAACTCAAAGTTCAGGCACATCTGTGCATTCTTCATGGGGGTCTTCTTTAAGTGCTGTGACAAAGAGTTCATCATTTGGATCATCTCAATCAAGTCACAATGCTAGTGATTCTGGCAATAGTAATATAAAAGGTTTAGCGTCGGTAATTGGTTTTAATGATTCTATGTCCAAAGGAGCAAATACAGCAGTTAATAAAAAAACTGTTAGTGGTGATATTAGAGATATGCAAGCATTGCAAAGCATGTCAACACTATCACCCAATGCGGGAAGTCCATTGGTTGCGAGAAGAGGACGTAATTCATTTACTGACGGTCTGATTGTTCAAGATTGGGAACTGGGAAGATATTCAAATTATTCGCTTTCGTATATAAGAAAGGTAGCAGCGGATGAGGATTACACAGCATATATTAAAAATCCGGCAGCTTATTCACATACGGCATTCGATAAAAAGCCAATTGTATATCTTGATCCTGCAACAATAAAAGAAATCCACGGAATTAATGATTCTAATTTCTGGGCATATAAAAGCACATCATACTCGGATTATATAGATATGGCTCGGCAAATACCATTGGTGTATTCTATGGCAAAAGCAGGACAGAAATTGACTGAGTTGGCAAAAAGAGATGATGTATTGGGCGCATGTGCGAGAAATTACTTCCTTTCCGATGATATAACTGCAATGCGTGTGGGAAACAGTTTTATTTTTGGAGGCGAAGGTCGACATAGGGTTATGGCTGCTTTGATTGCCGGAGTTAATCTTCCCGTGAGAATAACGGATAAGTTTGTTCAAAATCAAAGTTCATCGACGATATCAAGGAAGCAAGTTGAGCAACTGTCAGAAAAGGAAAAAGCATCAAATTTTAGAAAGAATTTTGCAGACCAATCATTTACTCTCTTAGAATTGATATCAAAAGCAGATAAATTCGGGTTAGAAACAATAGTACGAAATGAACAGCTTGCGAAAAAGGTGGATTTTGGTGAACTAGATATAAATGTTGCAAGAGAATTAGTTGATACAATACGGAAAGCAAAAAACAAATATCCTTTTTTGGAATTCCCTTTTATTGGAGCAACACAAGCCATAAATGCAAATTTGCGGCAGAATATTGAAGCAAGTTTAACAAGACTGTATGTTCAAAACAATCCTACTGTGCCAATTGACGATATTATAGAAAGTGTAAAGCTACAGACTGATGCTTATATGAGGCAGTTTACAATTGAAGATAACGATTTGGCAGTTTCTATCAGCGTTAAGGCACCACAGAAAATTGCTAAACCTAAGCAAGGATTGGAAATGGCTGGATATGTTACGAAATATATTGGTGATACCTATTCTTCAAAATTTAATGGTATTAGTATCAATGCGAAAAACGCGAGTGACTACTTGGCATTATGTAAGGATTTAGAAAATGAAGAGGCTAGAGGGGCATCTCCAAAAGGATGTAACTCAGTAAATTATTTAATAAATCATGAGATTGCTCATCAGTTAGATAGCTTTTTAGATCTTTCTTCTGATGCAGATATTATTAGAGAATATAAAAGACACGTTATGATGTCGGAAGAAGATCAAGTTGCTAATGTTTGCACTTATGCTAGTACGGATATTCATGAATTTATAGCTGAAGCGTGGGCTGAGAGCCAGTGTAGTAGTACTCCGCGAGAGATTGCAAAGTTAATTGGCGAAAAAGTATCAATTGCTTCAATAACATATATGAAAGCGAAGAAAGGAGACGATGATTATGTCAGAGAACTTGAACTCTAGTATAAAAGATCCAAAAGTGAATTACGTAACAGTTGAAATAAAGAAAATGAAAAAAGATGAAAACGGACATATATATGAAGTTGTAGAGGAACAGCAGGTGCCAGACTTTATTGCAGAGATACTTATGGGAAATTCTCTGATTGAAATAGACCACTATTCCGAATGATATTCCGCTAGAAACAATTTTTAAAGAAATGGGAAACTGCGTAGAGAATAAATCGGATGATCTTCTTGAAAGATTAGGGATAGTGGTTCGACAAAATCGAGTGTATTGAAAATGCTGAAAAAAAGGAGGAATAGCGGTGGATTTTTTTGAACAATTTATGTTTAATGAATTAGTAGAGTTATATAAAAGAGATAATTTAAACGAATTTGAGAATGAAGATTTATATGAGCGTTTTACACATCTTGAATATTTGTCGGAAGTAAAACCCTATCTTTTTGCAATGAGATATTTTGGAAGAGGTACGGTTGCAGAGCCAGAATCTGTATTAAAAGAACTAGAATGCATAGATGTGTCAGCTGGATTGAATATTAGAGGTGTATATTTAGATTTAAAAATAATATCTGGTAAAGGGAAGGATAGAGATAGAGCTGAATTAGAAAAATGTATTGCTGAGGGGTATAGTGATCAGTATCTTAAAGAAGCATCTAGAATTCATATGTTGAGCGAAGAGAATTATGGTTACGTTGATGAATATAAGGATGAATATGTGAACTCTGAAGAAGATGATAAACTTGAGCCAGTTGTGTTTAAAAGTATGATTTTTGAGGGATGTGGATACAGCGGTCTTTATTTTACTTCCGGTGATATAGACTATTTGAATGCAAAAGTATTTATAGAACCAGTAAAAACAACTCGTCATTTATCAGTAAGATCTCAGATATATGTGGGCGATGAACCTTTTTCACAAGTTTTTAGTAATGAGTATACACTTAAACCTGGTGATAATTATTTTACAACTCTAGGTTGGGGAAATAAACATTTTGGCTGCTACAGCAATAGAACTTACCGTTGGATTATAGAATTTGATGGAGATGAAAATAATACACACAATCAGGAGTTTCGTTTCTATAACGGTAAAATAAAAAAAGCTGGGGTGCCTATAAAAGACATAAAATTGTTTTCCTCGAAAGCTACAGGTGCATTAGAATCGGATAGGGAAAAATACTCTACATCATTTGAACGGGAATCTCTAGAGTACGTCTATTTTAAATTATTCATTGAGGAACCAGGACAAGAAACAATGGTACAGATATTTTTGAAAATCATGTGTTTGGAGGATAACTCTGTTTTCTATAATGGCTATATATTGCAACATCTAGATGCTAATACATGTGCTTGTTGGAGGGGAATAGGGTTTAATCAAAAGGGGAAATGGAAGTCTGGATTATATAAGTATTCTATACATATTGGAACTGGTGTGGTTCATGAAGGTACCTTTACGGTTAATTAGTTAAACTATATTTTAGGAGGTGGAAAATTGATTTGTCCAGTTTGTAAAAAAGAAATTGGAAATGTTTCTGGTTTTTGTCCGAGATGCGGTCAAAAGCTTGAGCAGACAAACCAATCTTCAAAAGAAATAAACAACTATTGGAATGAAGTAAATACAGCTGATTTACAAAGAAATATACAACATAAAAAATTAGTTAGCAAGACAATGAAAGAAAAAAGAACTCAGGCTAATAAGACTATTGTAACGCTTATAGGTGCTGTCGTCATTTTTGTAGTAGTTGTTGTTGGAGGGATGAAGTATTATACTTACTCAAAAAAAATGATTTCAGATATACAATCGCAGTTAGTTGGTCAGACACTTACCGCACGCGATAAACATATGGAGGGGGTATTTGATTGGATATACGAATACTGGGAGTTAACCTTTATTGATGAAAGCTATTTGGACTATGCATATATTGAGACAGTGGGACCACGAGACAAGGAAGAACTGCCAGAGTACAGAGGGAAATATAATTATACTGTATCTCGATCAATTACTGGTAGTTATAAGATTATCACAAACGGTACAACCTATAAGTTGGATGTAAATGGTAATAATGAAGTCGAAGGAATCTCGCGAGACTAGTAAAAATTAGAAGAAATAAACAATGGGCAGTTATGATGAGTTAGTCAATGTGATAAATCAGGGTGAATACAAATGTAAGTATTTCAGATAGATAAATGTATTTGTAGAATGTAGGGTATATTATTGACCTCTCAGAGTACAAAAGTCAATGTTATCGAATCATAAAATAATTTATCAAATTTTTTCAAAATTCACGAAAAGCAGACAAGTTCTACTAAAAGCTGATAGATGATTGTATCAATTTGATTACGTAATATGGAGAGAGAGGAGACTGCTTAATTAATGATTAGCTGGAGACCGTTCAAGGGGAGTATCCCAAAGAGGACCTGTTGACAAACTAAAGAAAAATGGCTTTCTGTGTGGTATACTTATTATATCAATTGCAGAAGGTCATTTTTTAGGCTCTATGTCAAGTTTTGGGGCGGGATTCTTAGGAATC